>ERZ941748.116-NODE-116-length-37187-cov-5.796644_pt1 | contig 37187 bp, 29 predicted proteins | sample MGYA00521092_ERZ941748 | MGnify/ENA primary metagenome ERZ941748 (study PRJEB32759, sample SAMN07749897) | skin metagenome | biome: transportation; feature: city; material: polyester macromolecule | host: Homo sapiens | place: Hong Kong:ISLAND line | collected... | reverse complement strand
CCGCGGATGATCCGGCGCAGCGCGGCCACCTGCTCGGCGAGCCGCTTCTCGTGGCCGATGGACTTGGGTCGGTAGTAGTCCTTCCCCACCAGCGGGTCCGGGGCGTACTGCTGGCGCGCCACGGCGTGCGGCTCGTCATGGCTGTAGACGTAGCCCTGGCCGTGGCCGAGGGCCGCCGCGCCGGGGTAGTGCGCGTCCCGCAGGTGCGCCGGCACCGCGCCCGTGTGGCCGGCCCGCACGTCCGCGATCGCCTCGTTCACGGCGGTGTAGCTCGCGTTGGACTTCGGCGCGGTGGCCAGATGCGTCACGGCCTGCGCCAGGATGATGCGTCCCTCCGGCATGCCGATCAGCTGCACGGCCTGGGCGGCGGCCACGGCGGTCTGCAGCGCGGTCGGGTCGGCCATGCCCACGTCCTCGGACGCGGAGATGATCAGCCGCCGGGCGATGAACCGGGGGTCCTCCCCCGCCTCCAGCATCCGGGCGAGGTAGTGCATCGACGCGTCCACGTCCGAGCCGCGGATGGACTTGATGAAGGCACTGATCACGTCGTAGTGCTGGTCGCCGTCCTTGTCGTAGCGCTGGACGTGGTGGTCCATCGCCTGCGCGGCGTCCTCCTCCGTGACCGCGACGGCGCCCTCCCCCGCCCGGCCGGCCTCGCGCGCCTTGTCCAGGGCGACGCCGGCCGCGGCCTCCAGCACCGTGAGCGCCCGCCTCGCGTCGCCGCCGGCCATCCGCACCAGGTAGTCCCGCGCGTCGTCCTGGAGCACCACGGCGCCGTTGAGCCCGCGCTCCTGGGTCACGGCACGGTCCAGCAGCCCGACGATGTCGTCGTCCGTGAGCGGACGCAGCGTGAGCAGCAGCGACCGGGAGAGCAGGGGTGCGATCACGGAGAAGGACGGGTTCTCCGTGGTCGCGGCCACCAGCACGACCCAGCGGTTCTCGACGCCCGGCAGCAGCGCGTCCTGCTGCGCCTTGGAGAAGCGGTGGATCTCATCGAGGAACAGGACGGTGGTGCGCCCGTAGAGGTCCCGTTCGCGCTGGGCCTGCTCCATCACCTGCCGCACGTCCTTCACACCGGCCGTGATCGCGGACAGCTCCGTGAACGTGCGCCCGGGGGCGCGGGCGATCACGTGGGCCAGCGTCGTCTTGCCGATGCCCGGAGGCCCGTAGAGGATGACCGAGCTCGGTCCCGCGGCGGAGTCCGGATCGGGCTCGGCGAGCTTGCGCAGCGGGGAGCCCGGCCGCATGAGGTGCCGCTGGCCCAGCACGTCATCCAGCGTGCGCGGGCGCATGCGCACGGCCAGCGGTGCGCCGGGGTGCGGGGCGGCCACGGTGCCGGCCGGGCCGTCGTCGTCGGCCCCGGTGTGCGCGGCGCTGAAGAGGTCGTCCATCGGGTCCAGGGTAGTCCTCGGCCCGCGGGCGCGTGGGTGGCATCATGGCCGCATGAGCCCCGCCGCCCCGCGCGCCGACCACACCCACGTCCTGCTGCTGCGCGGGATCAACGTGGGCCGGAGCAACCGTGTCGGCAAGGACACGCTGATCCGCTGGGCCCAGGCCGCCGGCGGGGAGGCGGTCACCACCCACCTGGCCAGCGGCAACGTCCTGTTCCGGGCGTCCTCCGACGCGGCCGCCGAGGGCGTGCGGCAGGGGTTCGCGCGACGGGCGCGTGAGGAGGGCGGCCTCGACGTCCCCGTGGTCCTCGTGGACGTGGGCACGCTCCGGCGCGCCCTGGAGCTGCACGACGCGCTCCCCTGGGCCGGCGGCGAGCCGAAACGCACCCAGCTCACCGTGCTCGAGGACGACCCCGCACCCGAGGCGGCCGCCGCCCTGGCCGCGCTCGACCACGGGGACGACCGACCCGCGGGGCCGGATCGCACGGCCCTGGAGGGACGGCTGCTGTGGATGCGCTGCGCCGCGGGGGTCGCCGACTCCCCGCTCACTCCGGCCCGCCTCGACCGGGCGCTCGGGGTGCGCGGCACGGCCCGGAACCTCACGACGGTGCGGGTGCTCGCGGGGCTGCCGGCCGGGGACTGACCTCGGCGGACAGCACGCGGGGCGTCCGGCGACGTCGACACCCGCGGGACACCGCGCGCTGGCCGGGACGTCACGGTCCGTTCACATCCGTGCGATGGGGTGACCCCGTCCTCCGCCTCCCTGCCCTGACTGGAGCATCCATGCCTCGCCTCGCACGCCTCGCCACGGCCGTCACCGCCGCGGCCCTGTCCACGGCCTTCCTCGCCCCGGCCTCCCTCAGCGCGCCCGCCCCGCACTCGGCCACGGCCCAGCGCGCCGCCATCGCCGCCAACCCGTCCGGCAAGAGCATCGAGCTCACCCGCGCCGGCACCCACGAGACCGGCGTGTTCGGCGAGTCCGCCGCCGAGATCCCGGCCTTCGACGCGGTCTCCGGCCGCCTGTTCGTGGTGAACGCGCAGCGCGGCGCCGTCGACGTCATGCGCCTGGGCGCCGACGCCGCCCCCGTGGCCGAGCGGACCCTCTCCGCCGAGGGCCTGCGCACCGCGGACGGCTCCGTCACGGACAAGGGCGCCACGGTGAACTCCGTGGCCGTCTCCGGCGGCGTGATGGCCGTCGCCGTGGAGGCCGCCGAGAAGACCGACCACGGCTGGGTCGTGTTCTTCGACACCACCACCCTGCGCTACCTCGGCGGCGTGCGGGTGGGTGCCCTGCCGGACTCGCTGGCCTTCTCCCCGAACGGGGCGTACGTGGTGGTCGCCAACGAGGGCGAACCGGCCGACGACTTCTCCGTCGACCCGGAGGGCACGATCTCCGTGGTCTCCGTGCCGAAGAACGCCCAGCAGTTCTCCCGCCTGACCCAAGACGCGGTGCGCACCGTGGACTTCCGCGCCTACGACGCCGGCACCGCCCTGCCCGCCGGCGTGCGCGTCTCCGGCCCCGATATGGCGGTGCCCGCCGGTCACGAGCCCGCCGGTCGGGTGGCTCGCAACCTCGAGCCGGAGTACGTCACCGTCGACCCGACCGGACGCACCGCCTACGTGTCCGTGCAGGAGGCCAACGCCGTCGCCGTCGTGGACCTGAAGTCCGCCACGCTGGAGGACCTCTGGGCGCTGACGCCCACCGACTGGTCCACCGAGGGCATGCTGGACGCCTCGGACAAGGACGGCGGCATCGAGCTGGGCCACTGGCCGGTCGACGGCCTGCCCATGCCCGACGGCATCGACACGTACCGCTGGCGCGGTCAGAACCTGGTCGTCACCGCCAACGAGGGTGACGGGCGGGAGTGGGGCGACTTCAACGACTCCGAGCGCGTCAGCGACCTGGACCTGTGCGCCGCCGAGTTCCCGGGGGCCAAGGCCCTGCAGAAGAAGGATGCCCTGGGCCGCCTGAAGGTGCTCACCGACCTCGGCTACGACTCTGAGCGCGAGTGCCACTCCTCCCTGACCACACTGGGCGGCCGGTCCTTCTCCATCTACACCGCGGACGGCACCCGCCTGTTCGACTCCGCCGGCATGATCGAGGAGCAGATCGCCCGGCTCGTGGCCGCCGGCGAGCTGCCGGAGCACGCGTTCAACGCGAACAACGACGAGACCCCGTCCGGGGACTCCCGTTCGGATGACAAGGGCCCCGAGCCCGAGTCCGTGGTGGTGGGCACGATCCAGGGCCGCACCTACGCGTTCGTGGGCCTCGAGCGCATCGGCGGCGTGGTGGTCTTCGACATCACCGACCCGCGGAACGCCACCTACGTGGACTACGTCAACGACCGTGACTGGGATGCCGCGGGCGACGACGCCGCGGCCGGCCTGGGTGACATGGGCGCCGAGGGCCTGACCTTCGTGCCGGCCGACGAGTCCCCCTCCGGCACCGCCCTGCTGATCGTCGCCAACGAGGTCTCCGGCTCGACCACCGTGTACGAGGTGAATCCGACCCGTCGTCAGTGATCCGCTGACGCGGACCGGTTCCGGGCGCGTTGCAGAATGGCTGCATGAGAGCCGTTCTGCAACGCGCCCGTTCCGCGTCCGTGACCGTCGACGGCAAAGTCGTCGGCTCCTTCGAGGGCGAGGGGCTGGTGATCCTGCTCGGCGTGACCGTCGACGACACCGAGGCCGAGGCCGTCCAGGTGGCCCGCAAGGTGGCCGGGCTCCGCATGCTCGACGGCGAGCGGTCCCTCACCGACGCCGGTGCCCCGGCGCTCGTCGTCAGCCAGTTCACGCTGTACGGCGACGTGCGGAAGGGCCGGCGGCCGTCCTGGACGCGCGCGGCGAAGGGCAACCAGGCCGAGCCGCTCTACGAGCGGTTCACGGCCGAGCTCGAGGCCGCCGGCGTGCGCGTGGAGCGCGGGGTGTTCGGCGCGATGATGGACGTCTCCCTCACCAACTCCGGGCCGTTCACGCTGATCGTGGACTCGGACGAGCTGGCCGGCCCGCGGCACGGCTGAGGCGGGCCCGCCGCGGACCCGGATCAGGCCTCCGGCTCGGCCTCGGCCTGCTTCGGCTCCGGCTGCGCGTCGACGCCGGCCTCCTTGCGCTGCTGGGCGGTGATGGGCGCCGGTGCGGCCGTCAGCGGGTCGAAGCCGCCGCCGGTCTTCGGGAACGCGATGACCTCGCGGATCGAGTCGGTGCCGGCCAGCAGGGCGACCACGCGGTCCCAGCCGAACGCGATGCCGCCGTGCGGCGGGGCGCCGTACTTGAAGCCCTCGAGCAGGAAGCCGAACTTCTCGTTCGCCTCCTCCGGGGACAAGCCCATGACCTCGAACACGCGCTCCTGCACGTCCTGACGGTGGATGCGGATGGAACCGCCGCCGATCTCGTTGCCGTTGCACACGATGTCGTACGCATACGCCAGGGCCGCGCCCGGGTCGGTGTCGAAGGTGTCCGCGAACTCCGGCTTGGGCGAGGTGAACGCGTGGTGCACGGCGGTCCAGGCGCCCGCGCCCACGGCGACGTCGCCCGAGGCCACGGCGTCGGCCGCCGGCTCGAACATCGGCGCGTCCACGACCCACACGAACGCCCAGTCGGCGTCCTTCGCGGCCACGCCGTCACCGGCGTCGGTGAACAGCCCGCAGCGACGGCCGATCTCCACGCGGGCCGCACCCAGCAGCGCGCGGGACTCCTTCGGCTTGCCGGCGGCGAAGAACACGCAGTCGCCCGGGTTCGCGCCCACGGCGGCGGCCAGCCCGGCCTTCTCCTCCTCGGAGATGTTCTTGGACACCGGGCCGGTCAGCTCGCCGTCCTCCTGGATGAGCACGTAGGCCAGGCCCTTGGCGCCGCGCTGCTTGGCCCACTCCTGCCACGCGTCGAGGGTGCGGCGGGCCTGGGAGGCGCCGCCCGGCATCACGACGGCGCCCACGTACTCGTTCTGGAACACGCGGAACGGGGTGTCCTTGAAGTACTCGGTCAGGTCCGTCAGCTCGAGGCCGAAGCGCAGGTCCGGCTTGTCCGAGCCGTACTTCTCCATCGCCTCGGCGTAGGTCATGCGGCGGATCGGCGTCGGCACGTCCACGCCCACGAGGGCCCACAGGGCCTTGACGATCTTCTCGCCGAGGGCGATCACGTCGTCCTGCTCCACGAAGGAGGCCTCGATGTCCAGCTGGGTGAACTCGGGCTGACGGTCGGCGCGGAAGTCCTCGTCGCGGTAGCAGCGGGCGATCTGGTAGTACTTCTCGATCCCGCCCACCTGCAGCAGCTGCTTGAACAGCTGCGGCGACTGCGGCAGGGCGTACCAGGAGCCGGGAGCCAGGCGGGCCGGGACGAGGAAGTCGCGGGCGCCCTCCGGCGTCGAGCGCGTGAGGGTCGGGGTCTCGACCTCCACGAAGCCCTCGCCGTGCAGCAGCTCGCGTGCCGTCCGGTTGACCTCGGAGCGCAGGCGCATGATGCGCGAGGGCTGCGGGCGGCGCAGGTCCAGGTAGCGGTGGCGCAGCCGGGCCTCCTCGCCGACCTCCACGTGCTCGTCCACCTGGAACGGCAGCGCGGCGGCGGTGTTGAGCACCGTCACGGTCTCCGCGATCAGCTCGATCTCACCGGAGGGCAGGTTCGGGTTCTCATTGCCCTCGGGGCGGCGCTCGACCGTGCCGGTGACCTGCAGGACCCACTCGTTGCGCAGCGGGTCGAAGTCCGCCTCGTCCCGCACCACGACCTGGGCGAAGCCCGAGGCGTCGCGCAGGTCCACGAAGGCCACGCCGCCGTGGTCTCGCCGCCGCGCCACCCAGCCGGTGACGGTGACGGTCTGGCCGATGAGCGAGGCGTTGAGCTCGCCGAGGGAGTGGGTGCGCAGCACGAGGATCCTCTCCGTCCGGTCGCCGGACGATGTGCGGGGTTCATGTGATGGTCGACGCCGTGTGATACGCCTGCGGGGCGGGCGCGCGCCGTTCCCGTCAGTCTAGTGCCCCGTCCACACTGCCCCAGCCCAGGAGGACCCCGTCATGACCGCCGCCCTGCAGCGCCGCCTGACCCTGCTCCACGCCGTCGCGATCGGCCTCGGCTCGATGATCGGCGCGGGCGTGTTCACCGCGATCGGCCTGGCGGCCGCGCTCACCGGCGGCCACCCCGGCCTGCTGTACGCGGCCCTGGCGGTCGCGGCCGTCGCGGCCCTGTGCAACGCCCTGTCCACGGCGCAGCTGGCCACCGTCCACCCCGAGTCCGGCGGCGCCTACGTCTACGGCCGGCGGCAGCTGCACCCGTGGGCCGGCTTCGTCGCCGGCTGGGGCTTCGTCACGGGCAAGACCGCGTCGGTGGCCGCGATGGCGGCCACCCTCGGCCTGTACCTCTTCCCCGACGACGCCGCCGCGGCCCGGTGGACGGGCGTGGCCGCCGTCGTCGTGCTCACCGGGGTGGCGATGGCGGGCGTGACGCGGACCGCGCAGGCGACGTTGGCGATCCTCGTGCCCGTGCTCGCCGTGCTCGTGTTGGCCATCGGCGCAGGCCTGGCGCGCGAGGCCCCCGGGGGCTCGGCCGCGGCGCTCGGCGTCGACTCCCCCGTGCAGGGCGTGCTCATGGGCGCGGGCGTCCTGTTCTTCGCGTTCGCCGGCTACGCGCGCGTGGCCACCATGGGCGAGGAGGTCATCGACCCCGCACGCACGATCCCGCGCGCCATCCTGATCGCCCTCGCCGTGACCGTGGCGCTGTACCTGCTGCTCGCCACGGCGCTGATCTCGGGCCTCGGGACCTCCGGGCTGGCCCGGTCCCCGGCGCCCGTGCGCGACCTGCTCGAGACCGCCCTGGGCTCCGGCTGGGGCTGGGTGGCCGTGGCCGGCGCCGCCCTCGCCGCGGCCGGGGCCATGCTCAACCTGCTGACGGGCATCTCCCGCACCGCCCTGGCCATGGCCCGCGAGTCCGACCTGCCCCGCCCCCTGGCACGGGTCCATGCGGGGACCGGCACGCCGTGGACGGCTCAGCTGACGGTGGCCGCGGCCGTGATCCTGCTCCTGCTCACCACGGACATCCTCACCGTGGTGGGCTTCAGCTCGTTCGGCGTGCTCGTCTACTACGCGGTGGCGAACCTGTCCGCCCTGACCCTGCGCGGGGACGACGACGGCCGCCGCCCGGCCCGGCCGCGCCCGCTGCGCGTGCCCCGCGCCGTCAACGTGCTCGGCCTGGCCCTGTGTCTGCTGCTGGCCCTCAGCCTGCCGCCGATGTCCGTGGCCGCGATGGCGGGCGTGTTCCTGATCGGGGTGGGCGGGCGCGCGTTCGTGCGGGCCGGGCGCCGGGGCCGGTGACCCGACGCGCAGACACCCACCGCCGCCGCACACCGGGGCCGGCATAGCGGCCGCGTCCGCTCAGTCCTGCGCGCGGGCGACCTGCGGCAGCAGGTCCTCGGCCGGCGGGGTCCAGTCGGCCGGGTCCGCGGCGTGCTGCTCGCCGGAGCGGATGTCCTTCACCTCGTGGACCCGCGCGCCGGCGTCGTCCCGGCCCATGAACCACACGAACGGGATGCCGCGGCGGTCCGCGTACTTGATCTGCTTGCCGAACTTCTCCGCGGACACCGCGACCTCCGCGGGGATGCCGCGCTCCCGCAGCAGGGCCGCGACGTCCTGGGCCTCGGACCAGTCCTCGTCCGCCGTCAGCGCCACGTACACCGCGGTCGGCACGGAGCGGGAGGCCACGGCCATCTGCTGGGACAGCATGCGCATCACCAGCCGCGTCACGCCGATGGACAGTCCGACACCGGGGAACACGCGGTTCCCCTTGGACGCGAGCGCGTCGTAGCGGCCGCCCGAGCAGATCGAGCCGAGCTGCTCGTGGCCCACCAGGACGGTCTCGTAGACGGTGCCCGTGTAGTAGTCCAGGCCGCGCGCGATGGACAGGTCCGCCACGGCGCGCCCGGGGGCGCGGCGGTGCAGGGTGGCGACGACGTCGGCCAGCTCGGTCAGCCCCTCCTCGAGCAGCTCGTGGGTCACCCCCAGGGCGCGGACCCGCTCGACGAACGAGGTGTCCGACGTGCGGATGTCCGCCAGGGCCAGCGCCTGCGCAGCCTGCTCGGGGCTCGCGCCGACCTCCTCCTGGAGCAGCCGCGCGACCTCCTCCGGGCCGACCTTCTCCAGCTTGTCGATGCTGCGCAGCACGCCGGCGGTGTCCTCCAGGCCGATGCCCCGGTAGAAGCCCTCGGCGAGCTTGCGGTTGTTCACGCGGATGAGGAAGTCGCCGATCGGCAGGGCGCCGAGCGCCTCGGCCATCACCAGTGCGACGTCGGCGTCGTACCGGGGCGAGAGGGCGCCGTCGCCGACGACGTCGATGTCCGCCTGGGTGAACTCGCGGGCGCGGCCCTCCTGAGGGCGCTCCCCGCGCCAGACCTTCTGCATCTGGTAGCGACGGAAGGGGAAGGCGAGGTGGCCGGCGTTCTCCACGACGTAGCGGGCGAACGGCACGGTGAGGTCGAAGTGCAGGGCCAGGCGCTTGGGGTCGGCCGGGTCCTTGGGATCGCGCAGGCCCGCGGCGACCTCCTCGTCCTCGGCCAGGCGCGAGACCGCGTAGACCTCCTTGTCCACCTCGCCCTTGCGCAGCAGCTGGCCCAGGGTCTCCACGGCACGGGTCTCGATGCCGGCGAACCCGTGCAGCTCGAAGGTCCGCCGCAGCGTGTCGAGCACGTGCTGCTCCACGAGCCGCTCGGCGGGCAGCCACTCGTGGAAACCGGACAGGGAGGCCTTGCGGGACATGGCGATCCTTCGAGACGACGACGGCGGGGACGCACGACGGTCCCCCGCCGGCGCACCGGCCCAGTCTAGGCGCGGGCGCTGTCCGGCCCGGTACGCTGGCCCTGTTCGTGTCCATCCCGACCGGCCGCATCCCTCGACGACTGCGTGCCGGCGCAGTCAGGGAGAGTTCCAGCGGTGACCAATCACATGCAGCCCGACGACCAGCAGTCCCCCGCCACCGAGGCCACCCCCGCGTCGGCCGAGGCCGCCGATACGACCGTGCCCGCCGAGGCCCGGCCCGTCCCCGAGATCGTCCCCGACGCCCCGGCGCACGGTGATTCCTCCCAGCCCGCCGAGACGCCTGCCGTGCCCTCCCCGGCCGCGATGAAGAAGGCCAGCCCGGCCGCCGTGCGCCCCGCGACGCCCGCCGCCGCGTCCGCCGCCCCGGCCCCCGTCGTGGCCCCGACCGTGCCGCCCACCCCGGTGGAGGAGGCCGCCAGGTTCGCCCGGGTGAGCGAGGACGGCCACGTCACGCTGCTGGACGGGCAGGAGGAGCACGCGGTCGGCCAGGTGCCGGACGCGAGCACCGAGGACGCGCTGGCGTACTTCGTGCGCAAGTACGACGACGTGCGCGCCCAGATGGCCCTGTTCGAGCAGCGCATCGCCGCCGGCGCCCCCTCGAGTGAGCTGGGCCGGGCGCTGGGTCAGATGACGACCGCGGTGAACGAGCGCCACATGGTCGGCGACATGGACGCCCTCCGCACCCGCCTGGCGGCCCTGGAGACCCTCCTGGGCGACTACCGCGCCGCGGAACAGGAGGCCCGGCAGGCCGCCCAGGCCGAGCAGCTGGCCACCCGCGAGGCCATCGTCGCCGAGGCCGAGACCTTCGCCCAGACCCCGGCCGAGCGGATGCCCTGGAAGACCGCGTCCAAGCGCATGACGGAGCTGTTCGAGGAGTGGAAGGCCGCCCAGAAGGCCGGTCCGCGTCTGGCCAAGTCGGTCGAGGACGACCTGTGGAAGCGCTTCCGCGGCGCCCGCACCGCGTTCGACAAGACCCGCCGCGCCCACTTCTCCCGGCTGGACGCCGCCTCGGCCGAGGCCAAGCAGGTCAAGGAGCGCCTCATCGCCCGCGCCGAGGAGCTGTCCACCTCCACCGACTGGGGCGTGACCGCCGGCAAGTACCGCGACCTGATGGACGAGTGGAAGCGCGCCCCCCGGGCCTCCCGCAAGGAGGACGACGCCCTCTGGGCCCGCTTCCGCGCCGCCCAGGACGTCTTCTTCGCCGCCCGCAAGGCCGCGAACCAGGAGATCGACCGCGAGTACGGGGCCAACCTGAAGGTGAAGGAGCAGATCCTCGCCGACGGCCAGAAGCTGCTCCCCTTCACGGACGTCAAGGCCGGACGGCGCGCGCTCAACGAGCTGCGCGGGCGGTGGGAGGATGCCGGCCGCGTGCCCCGCGGGGACGTCCGTCGCATGGAGGAGGGCTTCCGCAAGCTCGAGGACGCCCTCAAGCAGGCGGAGAACGAGCACTGGCGCCGCACCGACCCGGAGACCAAGGCCCGCACGAACTCCGCCCTCACGCAGCTCGAGGAGACCATCGCGGGGCTCGAGGCGGATCTCGCCCGGGCCCAGGCCCGGGGCGACCAGCGCGCCGTCAAGAAGGCCCAGGAGGCGCTCGACGCGCGCCTGCAGTGGAAGCAGGCCCTCGAGGCCTCGGCCTCCGAGCTCCGCTGAGCCCCACCCGTCTCGAGCACGCCCCCGCGGCCCGCCTGTCCACAGGCGGCCGCGGGGGCGTCCCCGTCTCTGGCAGGATCCGGGCATGACGACCGTGACGATCGAGGAGACCGCCCCGACCGGGGCACTCGTGCTGGCGGGCGACCCCTTCACGGAGCCGGAGCTGCAGGCGCTCGGCGCGCGGGGCGCCGTGCGGCCGCTGCTGCCCGGGGTGTGGGCGCGGCCGGACGCCGCGGACGATCCCGCGGTCCGGGCCGCTGCCCTGTGGACCCTCGGCGGCCCGCTCCTGGCCGCCGGCTGGACCGCGATCGGCCCGTCGGCGGCCTGGATCCTGGCCGGCGGCGCGGCGCCCGGGCGGCTGCACGCCGCCGTGCCGCACTTCCACCGGCGCCCCGCCGGCGGGGGCCTGCTGCCCTGGACGCTCACCGAGTCGGACGTCGCCGCCGATGCCACGGGCGTCGCCCCCGCCGAGCAGGACGTGCTCCGGTTCGGCCCCGTGCGGGTCACGACGCCCGCCCGGACGGTCGAAGACCTGCTGCTCAGCGCCGACCCGGATGCGGCGCGGCGCGCGGCCGCCGTGATCGGCGCCCACGGCGCCGCCGGGCTGCGGGAGCGGCTGGCCCGCCGGACCCGCCGTGCCGGCGTCGTGGCGGCCCGGCGCCGGCTGGGCGCGCTGCTGGCGGCGCTGGACGTCCCCGACTGAGGCCGGGAGGCTCAGGTGCGGTGCACGTCGAAGACGCCGTCGATGCGGCGCACCGCGTCGATCACGTGGCCGAGGAACCGGGGGTCGCCCATCTCGAAGACGAACCGGCTCATCGCCACGCGGTCGCGGGTGGTGTTCACGGAGGCCGAGAGGATGTTCACGTGGTTCTCGGAGAGGACCCGGGTGACGTCGGAGAGCAGCGACTTGCGGTCCAGCGCCTCGATCTGGATCTCCACCAGGTAGACGGTGTCCCGCGACGGCGCCCAGCTGACCGGGGTGCGGCGCTCCGGCTCCTGCGCGAGCAGGGTCGCCAGGTTGGGACAGTCGACCCGGTGCACGGAGACCCCGGAGCCGCGGGTGACGAACCCGTCGATGGCGTCCGGCGGCACCGGGTTGCAGCACCGTGCCAGCTTGGCCATGACGCCGCCGTCGCCGTCCACGAGCACGCCGGCGTCGTTGGTGGCCCGCGCGGGGGCGCGCCGCGACTGGGCCGGGACCAGCTCCTGCAGGTCCACCTCGCCGACGGTCAGCTCGCCCTCCGGCTCGGCCTGCGTCGGCGTCGGCGGAGCGAGGCGCTCCGCGACGCGTTCCTGCACGGACTGGGCGGACACGTGGCCGTCGCCGAGGGCCACGAACAGCCCGTCGAGGTCCGCGTAGCCGAGATCCGTGGCCACCTGCACCAGCTCCTCGCCGCCGAGCACCTGCTGCACGGCCATGCCGGCCTTGCGCAGCTGACGGGTCAGCGACTCGCGTCCCCGGTCGGCCTGCTCGTCGCGGCGCTGCGTGGCGAAGTGGTGACGGATCTTGGACCGGGCCCGCGGCGAGACCACGAAGCCCAGCCAGTCCCGGCTCGGCCCCGCGTCCTCGGCGCGCGAGGTGAAGACCTCCACGGTGTCGCCGTGGCTGAGCGGCGTGGACAGCGGGACGAGCTTGTCGTTGACCCGGGCGCCGATGGTGCGGTGGCCGACGTCGGTGTGGATGGCGTAGGCGAAGTCCACGGGCGTGGAGCCGGCCGGCAGGGTGCGGATCTCCCCCTTCGGCGTGAAGACGTACACCTCGTCCGCCCCGATCTGGGTGCGCAGCGAGGCGAGGAACTCGTCCGGGTCCCGGGTGTCCGCCTGCCAGTCCATCACCGAGCGCAGCCAGGCCGGCGTGGCCTGCACCGGCGCCTGGCCGGCGGCCTGGGCCTTGTACCGCCAGTGCGCGGCGACGCCGTACTCGGCCTGGCGGTGCATCTCCTGCGTGCGGATCTGGATCTCCACCGGCTTGCCGCCCGGCACCATCACCGTGGTGTGCAGGGAGCGGTACATGTTCAGCTTCGGGACCGCGATGTAGTCCTTGAACCGGCCCGGGACCGGGTTCCAGCGGGCGTGGATCACGCCGAGCACGGCGTAGCAGTCACGCACGGAGTCCACGAGCACCCGGATGCCCGTGAGGTCGTGGATGTCGTCGAAGTCCTTCCCGCGCGTCACCATCTTCTGGTAGATCGAGTAGTAGTGCTTCGGCCGTCCGGTGACGGTCGCCCGGATCCGGTGCTCGCGCAGGTGCTCCTCGATCACGGTGCGCAGCGCCGCGATGTGCTTCTCCCGCTCCGGGTTCCGCTCCCCCACGAGGCGCACGATCTCCGCGTACATCTTGGGCTTGAGGGCGGCGAAGGAGAGGTCCTCGAGCTCCCACTTGACGGTGTTCATGCCGAGCCGGTGGGCCAGCGGGGCGTAGATGTCCAAGGTCTCCTGGGCCTTGCGGGCGCTGGACTCCGGGGAGACGTACCGCCACGTCCGCGCGTTGTGCAGCCGGTCGGCGAGCTTGATGAGCAGGACGTTCACGTCCTGGGCCATTGCGATGACCATCTTGCGCACGGTCTCGGCCTGCGCCGCGGCGCCGTAGGTCACCTTGTCCAGCTTGGTCACGCCGTCCACGAGGAGGGCGACGTCGGAGCCGAAGTCGGCGCGCAGGCGCTCCAGGGAGTAGTCCGTGTCCTCGACGGTGTCGTGCAGCAGGGCCGCCAGGAGGGTCGGGCCGGTCACGCCGATCTCGGCGAGGATCGTGGCGACCGCGACGGGGTGGGTGATGTACGGGTCCCCGGAGCGCCGCATCTGCCCCTCGTGTGCCGCGCGGGCGACCTCGAAGGCGCGGACGATCTCGGCCAGCTCGGTCTTGGTGGCTCGCTGCCGCACGGTGCGCATCAGCGGCTCGAGCAGGGGCGAGTACTCGGTGGCGTGCCGGCCGGTCAGGCGTGCGATCCGGCCGCGGGGCCGGACCGGGACGGGAGTGGGGTCCTGTTCGCTCATGGGCCACGCCTCCTGACTCGTGCGGCCCCGACCGCTCCGGCCGGGATGATCGGCGAGTCTACCCGCGCCCGTCCCACCCCGCCCCAGGAAGACCACCGGGGCCGCAGCGGCTCCGTCAGAGTCGCGCGCCGTCGTCCCAGGGGGCGACGTCGGGATCGGTGACCGCCTCTGAGGCACGCTCCCGGGCGGCGCGGGCCGCGGCCCGGGCGTCGTGGTCGCGCACGTCCGGGTCGTTGCGGCGCAGCAGGGCGTACAGCGGCGCCTGGAGGAACAGGGTGGACAGGGTGCCCACGATGATGCCCACGAACAGCGCGAGCGCGATGTCCCGCAGCGTGCCGGCACCGAGCAGCCCCGCGCCGATGAACAGGATCGAGCCGACCGGCAGGATGCCGACGACGGAGGTCGTGATGGACCGGACGAGCGTCTGGTTCACCGCGAGGTTCACGTTCTCGACGAAGGAGCGCTCCGGGTCCTCCTCGGCCCCGATCGTGTTCTCGCGGATCTTGTCGAAGACCACCACGGTGTCGTAGAGCGCGTACGACAGGATCGTGAGGAAGCCGATGATGGCCGACGGCGTGATCTCGAAGCCGGTGGCGCCGTAGATGCCGGCGGTCAGCGCGACCACGTAGAGCATGCCGAGCACGGCGGCCAGGGACATCTTCCAGGTGCGGAAGTACACGGCCATGAACAGGGTCACGAGCACCACGAAGATCACCAGGCCGATCAGGGCCTGCTGCGACACGGCGTCGCCCCAGGTCGGTCCCACGAAGGTCGAGGTCACCTGGTCCTGGCCCACGCCGTAGGCCTCCTGCAGGTTCGCGGCCACGGCTCGGGTCTGGGCGTCGTCGAGCTGCTCGGTCTGGACGCGCACGGTGCCCGGGGCGACGTTCGTGACGGTGGCGTGGCCGTCGGCCAGCACGTCGGTCACGGCGCGCTCGCCCGCGGCCACGTCGGTGGAGGCCGTCTGCGAGACGGTGAACTCGGAGCCGCCCCGGAACTCGATGCCGAGGTTGAAGCCGCCGCGCAGGGCGGTCAGGCCGCCGGCGAGGACGAGCAGCAGGGCGGCGAGGGCGAACCACCGCCGCCAGCGCTGGATGAACGGGTAGGAGATGCGGCCCGAGTAGAGGGCGTTGCCCCAGTCGGCGAAGCGGTTCACTGGTCCTCCTCCTGGCGGCGTCGCTCGGCGCGGCGTCGCTCGGCGATCGTCATGGGCGGCGCGGTGCGCGAGCGGCGGCCGCCCCCCCGGGCGGACGAGCCCGCGCGGGGGGCGCCCGTCGCGACGAGCGGCCGCGGGGCGTCGTCGGCCGCCGCGTCATCGGCCGGCTCGTCGGAGGCCTCCGCCGGGAGCCCGGTGCGGGGGGCGTGGGCGGGCTCGCGGAAGCGGCCGGCGCCCTGATACAGGGACGGCCCGCCCAGCAGCGACGGGTCCAGCCCGGACATCGGGTGTCCCTCGCCCACGAAGCGGGTCTGGGCCAACAGCACCATGAGCGGGTGGGTGAACATGAACACCACGATCAGGTCGGCGATCGCGGTGAGGCCGAGGGTGAACGCGAAGCCGCGCACGTTGCCGACGGCCACGAAGTACAGCACGACGGCGGCCAGCAGGTTCACGGCCTTGGACGCGGTGATCGTCCGCCGGGCGCGCTTCCAGCCCTCGTGCACGGCGACGGGCACGGTGTGGCCCGCGCGCAGCTCGTCCTTGATGCGTTCGAAGTAGACGATGAACGAGTCCGCCGTCAGACCGATCGCCACGATGAGCCCGGCGATGCCCGCGAGGGACAGGCGGTAGTTGTCCGTCCAGCCCAGGATCGCGATGGTCAGCCACGTCAGCACGCCCGCCACGATGATCGAGGCGAAGGTCAGCAGGCCCAGGGCCCGGTACTGGAAGAACTGGTAGACGGCCACGAGGCCGAGGCCGATCAGGCCGGCGATCAGGCCCCAGAAGAGCTGGTCCCGGCCGAGCGTGGCGGAGATCTGCTGCTCGGACTCGATCGAGAAGGAGATCGGCAGGGAGCCGTAGTTGAGCTGCTCGGCCAACTGCGCCGTCGTCTGCTCGTTCAGGGTGGGGCCGCTGATCTGCGCGCTGCCGTTGGTGATGACCACGTTGGACTGCGGCGCGGAGATCACGTCCCCGTCCAGCAGGATCGCGAACTGCTTGCGCGGGTCGCCCTCGGGGTACGGGGTGAGCTTCTGGGTGACCTCCGTGAAGGCCTTGGTGCCCTCCTCGTCGAACTCGATGTTGACGACCCACTGGTTGGTGGAGACGCCGCCCTGGGCCTGGGCCATGCCGTTGGACGCGCCCTTGATCTGGGTGCCCGGGATGACCACGGGGCCCAGGATGTACTTCTGGGCCGGCGTGACGGCGCCGTCGGCGAGCTCCTCGGAGGGCTGGCAGGCGACGATCGCCCGGTCGGACGGCGGCGGGGGCGCGGCCGGGTCCCGCGGGGCGGTGCAGTCCGTGGCCTGGAACTCGGCCAGCAGGGCCGGGGTGACCCAGTTCGGGTCGTAGGCGTCCGCCGGCTCCCCGTCGGGCTTCGGCAGCTGGTCTTCGGGCAGGCGCTGGTCCTCGGGGGTGGCCTCCCCCGGGCCGGACTGCAGCACGGGGCGGAACTGCATGTCCGCGGACGCCTGGATCAGGCGGCGGGTCTCCTCGTCCGGGACCCCGGGCAGGGAGACGACCACGTTCTGGGAGCCCTGCGTGGCGACCTCCGCCTCGGCCACGCCGGAGCCGTCCACACGCTGGCGGATGATCTCCACGGCCTGGTCCAGCTGCTCGGGGGTGACGGACTCGCCCGTCGAGGTCTCGGGGGCCAGCACCATCTGCGTGCCGCCCTCGAGGTCGAGGGCGAGCTTGGGAGCCCAGGAGGCCGCGCCGGAGGCCACGCCCCCGCCGAGGATCGCGGCCAGGACCACGAGGAGGGCGGCCAGCCAGGCCAGGGTGCGCCCGGCGGAGCCGGTGGGTGTTCTCTTCGCCATTGCTCAGGTGCTTCCGTCACATTCGAGCGGCCCCGCCAGGCGGGGCCGCGTGTGCAGGGGTGGGTGGGCCTCAGGCCAGGTCGTCGCGGCGCGGACGCGGGTCGTCGGCGTCGTCGGCGCGGTACTCGGTGCCGGGGGCGTCATCCAGACGCGACGGGTCCGCGGTGGGCGCAGCGGCGGGGTCGACGCCGGCCGGGGCCTCGGACGCGGCGGCCGTCTCGGGCTCCACGACGGTGGTGATGCCCTGCAGGTGCACGTCCATGCGCGTGCCCGGGGCGGTCTCCAGCGTCACCCGCTGGCCCTCGGTGTCCACGGCCACGACGGTGCCGAAGATGCCGGCGCCCGTCATGACCTCGACGCCTGGGGCGAGGGTGCTGCGCATCTGCGCCTGCTGCTGCTGCATCTTCTTGCCCTTGCGGAAGGAGAGGAAGAGCATCACCGCGAGCAGGGCGAAGGCGATGAGCATGAGCAGGCTGCCGCCACCCCCCTGGGCCTGCTGGGCGATCACGGGCAGGGTCGCGGCGGTGGCGACGGGCATGGGGGACTCCTGATGCTCGGGGTGGGCGGGCCTGTCCAGTGTAGGGGCCCGCCCTGGGCGTCACGGCCCCGGCGTGGCCTCCGGAGCGGCGAGGCCCAGGTGCTCCCAGGCCCCCGGCAGCGCGACGCGGCCACGGGGGGTGCGCGCCACCATGCCCTCGCGGATGAGGAAGGGCTCGGCCACGGTCTCCACGGTCTCGGCCTCCTCCCCCACGGCGGTGGCCAGCGTGCTGAGCCCCACGGGCCCGCCGCCGAACGTGGTGCACAGGGCGGTGAGCACGGACCGGTCGAGCCGGTCCAGGCCGCGCCCGTCGACCTCGTACATGTCCAGGGCGGCGGCGGCGTCGTGCGCGCCGACCTCGGCCAGCCCCTTCACGAGCGCCCAGTCCCGCACGCGGCGCAGCAAGCGGTTGGCGATGCGCGGGGTGCCGCGCGAGCGCCGGGCGATCTGCCGGTACCCCTCCGTGGCCAGCCGCATGTCCAGCAGCAGGGCGGAGCGGCGCAGGACGCGCTCGAGCTCCACCTCGGTGTAGAAGTCCAGATGGCCCGTGAAGCCGAAGCGGTCGCGCAGCGGCCCCGGCAGGAGGCCGGCCCGCGTGGTGGCGCCGACGAGCGTGAAGGGCGGCAGCTCGAGCGGGATCGAGGTGGCGCCGGCGCCCTTGCCCACCACGATGTCCACCCGGAAGTCCTCCATGGCCATGTAGAGCATCTCCTCGGCCGGGCGGGACATCCGGTGGATCTCGTCGAGGAAGAGCACCTCGCCCTCGGTGAGCGAGGACAGGATGGCCGCGAGGTCGCCCGCGTGCTGGATCGCGGGGCCGGAGGACAGCCGCAGGGGGGCGTTCATCTCCGCGGCCACGATCATCGCCAGCGTGGTCTTGCCGAGCCCGGGCGGACCGGAGAGCAGGACGTGGTCCGCGGCGCGGTCGCGCAGCCGGGCGGAGGCGAGCATGAGGTCCAGCTGCTCGCGCACGCGCATCTGGCCCACGAACTCGTCCAGGTGCTTGGGGCGCAGCGCGGCCTCGAGCCGACGCTCCTCCGGGTCGACGGCCGCCGCGGACAGCGGCGAGGACTCCGCGCTCATCGCCCGCCTCGCACAGAGCCGGCCATGCCGACGTCGCGCAGGGTGGCGCGCAGCAGCGCGGCGACGTCGCGGCCCTCGTCCAGCTCCGGGCGGGCCGCCACGGTGGCCTCGACGGCCTTGAGCGCCTCCTTCTCGGACCAGCCCAGGCCGGCCATCGCCTGCACGACGTCGGCGTGCCAGAGCGCCTCGACGGTCGGCTCGGCGCTCGCCTCGGCCTCCGCCTCGGGCACCGGCTCCCCGGTGGGCGCGAGGCGGCCGGAGAGCTCGACGATGATCTTGCGCGCCATCTTCGGCCCGATGCCGGGCACGCGGGTGAGGGTCTTCTCGTCCTCCTCGGTGACCGCCCGGCGCACGGTCTCGGGGTGGTGGACGGAGAGGATCGCCAGGGCGAGGCGGGGACCCACGCCGTTGGCCGTGATGAGCACCTCGAACACCTCGCGCTCGTCGCGGTCCGCGAAGCCGTAGAGGGTCAGGGCGTCCTCCTTGACCACGAGGTGGGTCTGCACCGCCCCCGGCCGGCCCTCGTGCAGGGTGGACAGCGTCTGCGGGGTGGCGGAGAACTGCACGCCCAGGCCGCCGACGGCGATGACCGCCCGGTCGAGGGCCACGTGCTCCACGGTGCCGCTGAGCGAGGCGATCATGAGGGGCCCTCCTGTCGGGACGGACGGACGCCGGTCGGCGCGGATTCGAACATATCATCGAACGCCGGCCCGGCAGCGGCCTACCGGCGTCGCCCGCCGCCCGCCGAGCGCTCGGCGTCGAGCCAGGCCCGCTGCGCGGCGGTGAGCTGGCCCCGCGGGCGGGCGCGCGCGGGCGCCTTGGCGGCGAACTGCGAGCGCCCCGCCCGGGAGGCGAGGTCCGCGGTGTCGAGGCCGGTCTGGCCGGCGGCCGCGCCGAGGGCGGTGCCGCGCCAGCCGTGGGCGATGGCCAAGGCGAGGGCGTCGGCCGCGTCGGCCGGGCGCGGCGGGGCGTCGAGGCGGAGGATCCGGGTGACCATCGTGGTGACCTGCTCCTTGCCCGCATCGCCGTGTCCGGTGACGGCGGCCTTGACCTCGGAGGGGGTGTGCAGGCCCACGGGGACGCCGGCGCGCGCGGCCGCGGCGATCGCCACGCCCGCGGCCTGGGCCGTGCCCAGCACGGTCGGCGTGTTCGTGTTCGCGAACATGCGCTCGACGGCGGCGCGATCGGGCCGGTGCGCGGCGAGGACCGCGGAGACGGCCTCGTCGATGCGCAGGAGGCGCTGGTCCAGGGGGGCGGTGGGCGGGGTGCCCGTGACCTCGACGTGGACGAGCGCGGCCCGCCGTCGCGCGTCCACGTCCACCACGGCGATCCCGCAGCGGGTGAGCCCCGGGTCCACCCCGAGGATCCGGACGACGTCGGCGGGCCGGCGCGCGCTCAGCGCGATCAGTCCTCGTCGAGCTCGGCGAGGACCTCGGGGGCGATGTCCACGTTCGAGAAGACGTTCTGGACGTCGTCGAGGTCCTCGAGGGCATCGGCCAGCTTGAGGAAGGTGCGGGCGCCCGACGCGTCCAGGTCCACCTTCATGGTGGGGACGAACTCGAGCTCGTCGGACTCGTACTCCACGCCCGCCTCGTCGAGGGCCTTGGCCACGGACTGCAGGTCGGAGGGGTCCGAGAGGATCTCGAAGGAGTCGCCGGAGACGACGACCTCCTCGGCGTCGGCGCCGCCCTCGAGCACGGCCTCGAGCAGGCCGTCCTCGGTGTTGCCCTCGGCGGGCAGGCGCACGAGGCCCTTGCGCTCGAAGAGGAAGGAGACGGAGCCGGAGTCCGCCATGGTGCCGCCGTTGCGGGTGACGGCCGCGCGCACGTCCGCGGCGGCGCGGTTCTTGTTGTCGGTCAGGCACTCGACCAGCAGCGCCGAGCCCTGGGGGCCGCGGACCTCGTACATGATCTCGGCGTAGTCGATGACCTCGCCGGTGAGGCCGGCGCCGCGCTTGACGGCGCGGTCGATGTTGTCGTTGGGCACCGAGGCCTTCTTGGCCTTGGACACGGCCAGGTCGAGGGCGGGGTTGCCGGCGACGTCGGGTCCGCCGGCACGTGCCGCGACCTCGATGTTCTTGATGTACTTCGCGAACGCCTTGGCGCGCCGCGCGTCGATGACGGCCTTCTTGTGCTTGGTGGTCGCCCACTTGGAATGTCCTGCCATCACGCCTCCTCAGGTCTGGATCTCGTCTGCTGGCTCGACCGCCCAGTCTAGCGACGCCCGGTGGGGTGGCGCGGATCACGGCTGACTACACTCGCGCCCATGACCCACACCTCCGCGCCCTCCGTCCTGCCCGCCGACCACCCGCTGGCGACCCCCTCCGACCTGCCCTACGGGCTGCCCGACTTCTCCGCCGTCTCCGACGCGCAGCTGGCCGAGGCCGTGCGCGCGGGGATGGCGGCCCAGCGCGCCGAGGTCGACCAGATCCTCGGGGCGGCCACGGCGCCGACCTTCGAGAACACCGTCCGTGCGCTCGAGCTGTCCGGCCAGCTGCTGCGCCGCTCCGCCGCGATGTTCTTCACGCTCGTCGGCTCGGACGGCACGGATGCGCGGCAGGCCCTGGCCGAGGAGCTCTCCCCCGAGCTCGCGGCCCACGAGGACGCGATCCTGCTGGACCCGCGGCTGGCGGCGCGCGTCGCGGCGATCGACGACGGCGGCCTCACGGGCGAGGACGCCCGCCTGCTGGAGACGCTGCGCCTGCGCCTCTCCCTGGCGGGGGCGGACCTGGACGAGGCCGCGCGCGAGGAGCTGCGCGGGATCAACACGGAGCTGGCGTCCCTCTCGGCCGCCTACACGCGCCGCCTCGTCGCGGACACCGCCGCCCGCGCCGTGCTCGTCACGGACCGCGAGCGCCTGGCCGGTCTGAGCGAGGACGACCTGGCCGCGGCGGCGGGGGCGGCCGCCGAGGCGGGGCACGGGGACGGGGACGCGGCGGCGGGCCCGTGGCTGCTGACGCTGTCCCTGTTCACGTCGCAGCCGTGGCTGGCGTCCCTGCAGGACGAGGGGATGCGGCGCGAGGTGTTCGAGGCGTCGACGGGCCGGGGCGGGTCCGGGGAGCACGAGACGCTGACGACGGCGATGGCGATGGTGCGGCTGCGGCTGCGCAAGGCGCGGCTGCTGGGGGCGCAGAGCTGGGCCGAGCAGGCGCTGAAGGACCGGGCGGCGCCGTCGACGGCGGCCGTGGAGGAGCTGCTGGCCGCGATGGCGCCGCGGGCGATGGCCAACGCGCGGGCGGACGCGGCGACGGCGGCGGCGCACGCGGGCCGGACGGACGCCGAGGTGGCCCCATGGGACTGGCCGGCGCTGTCCGCGGCGTACGCGCGGGAGGAGTTCGCGGTGGACGCGGACGCCCTGCGCCCGTACTTCGAGCTGGACCGGGTGCTGACGGAGGGCGTGTTCGCGGCGGCGACGGCGCTGTACGGGCTCACGTTCGCCGAGCGCCCGGAGCTGGCGCGGCACCTGTACCGCCCCGGGATCCGGGTGTTCGAGGTGACGGGTGAGGACGGTGCCGGGGTGGGTCTGTTCGTCGCGGACCTGTTCGCGCGGCCGACCAAGTCGGGCGGTGCCTGGATGCACACGGTGCGGGACATGGCGGACGCCCTGGGCGAGCGCCCGGTGGTGTTCACCACGATGAATGTGCCGGCCCCGGCGGCGGGGCGTCCGGCCCTGCTGACGCTGGATGAGGCCACGACGCTGTTCCACGAGTTCGGCCACGCCCTGCACGGGCTGCTGGCCCGGGGCGAGTACGCCTCGCTCACCGGGACGAACGTGCCGCGCGACGTCGTGGAGTTCCCGTCGCAGGTCAACGAGGTGTGGCTGCGTGAGCCGTCCCTGCTGGCCGCGTACGCGCGGCACGTGGAGTCGGGCGAGCCGCTGCCGGCCGGGACGCTGGAGCGGCTCGAGGCGGCGGACCTGTGGGGCGAGGGGCACCGCACGGTCGAGTATTTGGGCGCGGCGCTCGTGGACTGGGCCTGGCACTCGCTGACGGAGGAGACGGTGGACGCCGCCACGGCCGACCCGGCCGCGTTCGAGCGCCGGGTGCTGACCGAGGCGGGCATCGACCCGGACCTGGTGCCTCCGCGCTACGGCACCGGCTACTTCAAGCACATCTTCGGCGGCGGCTACGCGGCCGGGTACTACTCCTACGTGTGGGCCGAGGTGCTGGACGCGGACGCCGTGGAGTGGTTCCGCGAGCACGGCGGGATGACGCGGGAGAACGGCCGCCGGTTCGCGGACGAGCTGCTCTCGCGGGGCGATACGCGTGACCTGCTGGAGTCCTACCGCGCGTTCCGTGGCCGGGACGCCGAGCTCGAGCCGCTGCTGCGCCGTCGGGGGCTGGCGGACGCCGCGGCCTGAGCGCGGTCAGCGCCTCCTGTCGCCGGGGCGGGGGGCGCTGAGCACGGCGCGCAGCCAGCCGCGCACGGCGGTGTCCCACTTGCGCGGGTCCACGTTCTGCTCCCGGGTGTGGCGGGCCTGGTGGAAGCGGACGAACCGCACCAGGTCCGGGTTGCGCTCGGCCAGGTCCTGCGAGGGGCCGACGGGCACGTACTCGTCGTCCTCGGAGTGCAGGATCAGCGTGGGCACACGCACGTGGTCGGCGCGGGTCACCCAGTCCAGGGCCTTGAGGTCCACGGGGGCGGCCAGGCCCGTGATGAACCGGCCGGCCCGGTTGGCCAGCAGCCACTGGCCGAGCAGGCCCACGGCTTCGGGGATCCGGTTGAGCCGGGCCTGGTGGCGCAGCACGTCCACCCAGTCCACGACGGGGCCCGTCAGGACCACGCCGCGCACGCGCGGGGCCAGCGTGGAGCGGTCCACGGTCTGCAGCACCACGGCCCCGCCCATGGACCAGCCGAAGAGGACGACGTCCCGGGCGCCATGGTCCAGGGCGTAGCGGATCGCGGCCTCGACGTCCTCCCACTCGGTGGTGCCGAGCCCGTAGCGGGCGTCGGCCGCGTCCGGGGCGTCGCCGTCGTTGCGGTAGGAGATCAGCAGCGACGTCATGCCCAGGCGGCGGGCGGTCGGCACGGCGCGGATGCCCTCGTTGCGGCGCGCGCCGCGGCCGTGGACCATCACCGCCCACAGCCCCTCCGCGGGACGGGGTTCGCCGTCCTCGCTGGGGTCCGGCTCGATGCGCCATGCGCGGGCGTGGCCGCCGGGCACCGGCACCTGCACGTCCTCGGCGTCGAGCCCGGCGTCGGCGGGGGTCGGGTAGACGAAGCCGGTGAACCGGCCCCGGGTCGCCGTCGTCAGATCGCCGGAGAAGACCTCCTCGACCGCGCGCTGCACCGTGCCGTCCCGGGGGTCGAAGGAGGTGATCTCCCCGATGCGGGCGCATCCGGCGCCGTCGTCGAACGTGAGGGAGTACTGGCCGGGCACGGTGGTGTACTCGTCGGCCTGCAGGATCACGTCCTGCCCGGCGGGCGTGTCGACGACGGCGAGGATCGGCGTGGACTCGGCGTGGCGGCGCACGGGGGTCACCACGGTGCGGGCGAACACGCCTGCGAGCGCCGAGCTCGCCCCGGCCAGCACGAAGGCGGAGGCCGCGGCGACGCTGAGCACGGGCGGGGCCCAGCGGGCCACCGGGGAGGCCACGGCCACGCCGCCGCGCACCGATCCGGTGACTCCGCGGCGGACCAGGCGGCCCGCTCGGCGGACGCGGGAGTCGCGACCCCCGGCCCGCCGGGCTGCCACGGTGACGGCGGCGGCCAGGGCGGGCGGCAGGTCGGCGGGGTGGGGACGGGGACGGCGGGGTCGTGCGGCCATGCGCGCCATTGTCCTCCACGGGCGGGCGCGCCCGCCAATGCGACGCCGGTCGGGAACACGACGGCGCTCCGGACCGTTGCACCGGGCATGACCGAGACTCCCCACACCCCCCATGACGGCCCCACCCCCGACCCCGCGCGGGACGTCCCCGCTCCCGAGCAGACCCTGGCCGCCCCGGGCGGCGCCCGCCTGACGGACGAGGAGTGGGCCCGACGGCTCACGCCCGAGGAGTTCCAGGTGCTGCGCCGGGCCGGCACGGAACGGCCCTTCACGGGCGAGTACTGGGACTCGCACGTGAAGGGCGTGTACGCGTGCCGGGCGTGCGGATCCGAGCTGTTCCGCTCGGACGAGAAGTTCGACGCGCACTGCGGCTGGCCCTCGTTCTTCGCACCGCTCGCGGAGGACCGGGTGGAGTACCTGAAGGACACCACCCTGGGCATGGAGCGGATCGAGGTGCGGTGCGCGGCGTGCGGCTCCCACATGGGTCACGTCTTCGCGGGCGAGGGCTATGACACCCCCACGGACCTGCGCTACTGCATCAACTCGATCTCGCTGCGCCTGGCCCCCGCCGACGACGCGGCGGCCCCGGACGGGGCGCGCTGATCCGGTGCGGGAGCGCCGTGGCGTCCACGGCGCGCCCCCGCGGCCCGCTGGGCCCCGCAGCCTAGGCTGACGGGCATGAGCGTGATCGGGCCCCGTCGCCTCTCCGCCGCCCCCGGGGCGGTCGAGGCGCCCGTGCCGCCGGGGGTGTTCCGGCGTGCCCTGGCGGACCTGCGCGATGCGCGGCCACGGACCGAGGTGCGGCTGCGGGAGATCCCGGCACCCGAGGGGCAGGCGCCCTTCGCCGTCGCCCTCGCCGCCGACGTGTGCGACGGGCCGGGCGCGACCGGCGGCGTGCTGGCCACGGGGCGGTTCGTCCTCCTGCACGACCCGGCCCCGGACGCCCGGTGGCCGGGAGGCTTCCGGGCGGTGACCTGGATCCGTGCGAGCCTGGAACCGGACGTCGCACTGGACCAGCTGGCCGGCGCCGTCGCGTGGACGTGGCTCGTGGAGGCGCTCGAGCGCCGCCACGCCGAGCACTCCCACGCCGGCGGCACCGCGACGCGCAGCATCGCGGAGGGCTTCGGGACGCTCAGTGCGGCCCCGGACACCACCGACATCGAGCTGCGCGCCTCGTGGACCCCGGCCCCGCGGGACCTCGGCTCGCATCTCGAGGCGTGGTCGGACATGATCTGCGCGTTCGCCGGTCTGCCGCCCGAGCACGCCGCGGACGTCCACACGGCCGGCCCCTGACCGCGCGCCCGCGCCTCCGACACACCGGGCCCCGGCCCGTCCCCGCCCCGACCTCCCCGAACAGGAGCAGCATGACCGACGCCCCCGAGACGGCCGCCCCGGACGCGCCCCCGCGGCTGATCGCCACACCGGCCGGTGGAGTCCCCCGGCTCACCGACACCCGCGCGGGCCTGGAGGCCTGCGCCGCGGCGCTCGCCGCGGGGACCGGGCCCGTCGCCGTCGACGCGGAGCGCGCCTCCGGGATCCGGTACGGCCAGCGGGCCATGCTCGTCCAGCTCAAGCGCGAGGGCGCCGGCATCTGGCTCGTCGATCCCGAAGCCCTCGACGGGCTGGCCCCGCTGCAGGAGGCCCTCGCGGGCGTCGAGTGGATCCTGCACGCGGCCAGCCAGGACCTGCCCTGCCTGGCCGAGCAGGGGCTGCGCCCCGATCGGCTGTTCGACACCGAGCTCGCGGCCCGGGTGTCCGGCCTGCCGCGCGTCGGCCTGGCCGCGGTCCTGGAGGAGCTGCTGGGGGTCACCCTCGCCAAGGAGCATTCGGCCGCCGACTGGTCGGTGCGTCCGCTGCCCGAGGCGATGCTCACCTACGCGGCGCTCGACGTCGAGCTGCTCGTCCCGCTGCGCGAGGCCCTGATCGCGCGCCTCGAGGCCGACGGCAAGCTCGCGTGGGCCGAGCAGGAGTTCGAGCACGTGCGCACGGCCCCGCCGCCCACGCCGAAGAAGGACCCCTGGCGCGGCACCTCGGGCTCCCAGACGCTGCGCCGCCCCGTGCAGCGCGCGGTCCTCAAGCGCCTGTGGGAGGCCCGCGAGGACCTCGCCCGCCACCGCGACGTCGCCCCCGGCCGGCTCATCCCGGACCGGTCGATCGTCGCCGCCGCGGCCGCCCAGCCGCGCACCGTCCCCGCCCTGCGCCAGACCTCCGGCTTCCACGGCCGCGCCGCGAGCCGCGAGGCCCCGCGCTGGATCGCCGCGATCCGGGCCGGCGTCGAGGACGCCGAGCGGGGCGACGCCCCCGCGGCGCAGATCCGCACCGGGGACGGCCCGCCCCCACCCCGGGCCTGGAAGGACCGGGACCCGGTGGCGGACCGCCGCCTGCGCACGGCCAAGGCCCGCGTCGCCCGACGGGCCGAGCAGCTGGGGATGCCCACCGAGAACCTCCTCACCCCGGACACCCTTCGGCGGATCTGCTGGACCCCGCCCGCCCCGATCACCCCCGAGACCGTGGACGCGTTCCTGACGGCGCGGGGCGCGCGCCCGTGGCAGGTGGAGAACGTCGGCGCGATCGTCACGGTCGCGCTCCTCGACCCCGATCCCGCCGGCGCCTGAGCCCCCGACGCGGCCGGCCGGATCGGTCCGTCGCGTCGCGTCGACGCGGAGGCTACTCGCCGGTAGTGTGACCCGCATGACATCCGTTTCTCTTGCTTCCTTCGACCACCTGCCCGCCCTGGCCCCGGATGAGGTCGTCACCACCGTCACCGTGACCGACCACGCCCTGCCCGAGGGTGCGGGCACGCTCGCGCTGCTCACGCTGGACAACGGGCAGGGACCCCGCCGGCCCGCGACCCTGGGCCCGGCCACGCTCCTCGGCCTCGGCCGGGTCCTCGACGAGCAGGCCGCCCGGGCCGCCGCGGGCGAGATCCAGGCCCTGGCCGTGACCGGTGTGGAGGGGACCTTCGCGGCCGGGGCGGACCTGTCCCTGATCGCGGGCCTCACCGACGACGTCGGCCGCGACCTGGCCCTGCTCGGCCACGCCGTCTACGACCGGCTCGCGGCCCTCGAGATCCCCACGGTCGCGCTCGTGAACGGCCTCGCCCTCGGCGGCGGCCTCGAGCTGGCCCTGGCCGCCGGACACCGCGTGGTGGCCGCCGATGCGAAGGGCTTCGGCCTGCCCGAGGTCCGGCTCGGCCTGATCCCCGGCTGGTCCGGCGTGTGGCGCGTGCCCCACCTGATCGGCCCGGAGGCCGCCGTCGACGTCGTGCTGAAGAACCCCCTCGACGACAACCGCATGCTCGACGCCCGCGCGGCGCACGGGCTCGGCCTGATGGACCGGATCGTGGAGGGGGACCTCCTCGACGCGGGCCTCGAGCTCGCCGCCGCCCTGGTCGCCGGGGACGAGTCCGTGGCGGCCGAACTGGCCGCCCACCGCGACCGCGACGTGTCCGACGCCGCCTGGGACCGCGCCCTGGCGGCGCTGGAGCGGCTGCAGGCCGCTCGCCCCGGACGCCACCTGCCGGCGCGCCGTCACCTGGAGGACCTGTTCACCGGCGCCCGCACGCGCACCCGCGCCGAGTCCGCCCAGGCCGAGGCGGACGCCCTCGGGACGCTGCTGCACTCCCCCGAGTTCCGGCGCACCGTGTACGCGTTCCTCGGCCTCGTCCAGGGCCGCGCCAAGCGCCCCGCCGGCGACCCGGGCCGCGAGCTCGCCCGCGAGGTCCGCAAGGTCGGCATCGTCGGTGCGGGCCTGATGGCCGGCCAGCTCGCCCTCGTCTTCGCCCGGCACCTGCGGGTGCCCGTCGTGATGACGGACGTCGACGCCGAGCGTGTCGAGCGCGGCCTGGCGGGCGTGCGCGCGCAGGTCGAGAAGATGGTCTCCCGTGGACGGCTCTCCGCCGAGGACGGCGAGGCCCTGGCCGGGTTGATCACCGCGGACACGGACAAGGCGGTGTACGCGGACGCCGACATCGTCATCGAGGCCGTCTTCGAGGAGCTCGAGGTCAAGCGCACCGTCTTCCGCGAGCTCGAGGGCATCGTGCGTGAGGACGCCATCCTGATGACCAACACCTCGAGCCTGTCCGTGGCCGCCATGGCCGAGGTCCTCGAGCGTCCCGAGCGCCTCGTGGGCTTCCACTTCTTCAACCCGGTGGCGGTCATGCCGCTCGTGGAGATCGTGCGGACCGAGGCGACGACGGACGAGGTCGTGGCCACCGCGTTCGAACTGACCCGCCGGCTCCGCAAGACCGGCGTGCTCGTCCACGACGCCACCGCGTTCGTGGTCAACCGCGTCCTGCTGCGCATGATGGGCGAGGTGCAGAACTCCTTCGACGAGGGCACCGACGCGCACGAGGCCGACCACGCGCTGGACCCGCTGGCCCTGCCGATGACGCCGTTCACCCTCCTGGCCATGGTCGGCATCCCCGTGGCCCAGCACGTGTCCGAGTCCCTCTCCGCGTCCTTCGGCGCGGAGCGCTTCCCGGTCTCGGCGAACCTGCAGCGCCTGATCGACGCCGGCAAGACCGCGATCTGGGCCAAGGACGTCCGCCCGGACCGGCGCGACGAGGAGGCCGCCGGCGCGACCGGCGAGCAGATCCCGGAGGCGACCGCGGCCCTGCTGGAGCAGGGCTCGACCCCGCAGACCTCCGAGGAGCTGCTGCGCCGGGTCGAGGACGCGCTGGCCGAGGAGATCGGCCTGCTCCTGGACGAGCGCGTCGTCGCGGCCCCCGAGGACGTGGACCTGTGCATGATCCTCGGCGCCAACTGGCCCCTGCACCTGGGCGGCATCACGCCGTACCTGGACGACTGCGGGGCCGCCGAGCGGGTGAACGGGCGGCGCTTCCACCCGGCCGCGCAGGCCTGACCGGCCCCGGCCGGGCCGTCCGCGACGGCCCGGCCCACGGCTCAGGCGATCGGCAGCCCGGCGAACGTCACCACGTGCGCGTCGAGCCCGGCGGTCGCCGCGGCCTGGTCGGCCACGGGGGTCGAGGCGGTGCCCCCGCCCCAGTCGGAGGCGACCACGGCGCCCTCGCGCACGAGGTGCGCCCCCAGCTCCACGCCGTCCGCGACGACGGCCACCCGCACGTCCGACCCGCCCGCGTCCGCCGGGCGCAGCTCGGCGCGGGGCACGCGCAGCCCGCCCTGCAGGGGCGAGGCCTCCTCGAGCCGGTCCACGGCGAGCGGGCCCTCGGCGGCCACCCGCGCGAGGAGGAGGTACTCCGCGTACGAGGGCAGCACCGCGGCGTCGATGCCGGCCCGCTCACGGTCGATGCGCACCCGCTGGGCTCCGGCGGAGTCCTCGTGGGTCGTCCATGCCCAGCCGTCCCCGTCGGGCGTGAAGCCGACCTGCGTCTGGGCGAGGTAGCGCTCGGGCAGTCCACCGCGGGCGGCGCGCTGGGCGGGCGTGGGGGCGAAGCCCATGCGGGTGGTCAGCACGCCGTCCTCCAGCACCCGGTGCAGGAAGCCGACGTGCACGTCGTCGAGGGTCACGGCCTCCCACCGCTCGAAGGGGGTGAGGTCGAAGCGGGCGGCGCCGGTGGGGCGCGGGGCGGGGTCGGTCACGGCGGTGCTCCTGGGGCTCGGGGGTCCGTCCCCCCGATCCTCGCACCCGTCGGGCCCGGTCGCATCCGCCCTCGCCACGGGCGATAATGGGTCGATGACCACGCAGGACTCCCCCCTCACCCCGAACTCCTCCCGGCCCGGCTGCTGCGGCGGCCACGCCCGCCCGGACACCTCCCGCCGCACCGTCCTGGGCCGCGGCGCCGCCGTCGCCGCCGCGGGTGCCGGCGCACTCGCGCTGGCCGGCTGCACGGACCGGCTGCGTGAGAAGGACACCGCGCAGGACCACTACACCGGCTCCGACGCCGTCGACGCGCTGCCCGCCGCCGAGCTGCCCGTGGGCGCGTCGCGCGAGGTCCAGGTGCAGGGCCGGACCCTGATGATGCATCGCGTGGACGAGACCACGGTGACCGCCTTCACCAACGTGTGCACGCATCAGGGCTGCCTGCTCCAGGTCGTGGACCGGCAGGAGGGCCCGGCCTACGCCTGCCCCTGCCACGGCTCGCACTTCGACGTCACCTCGGGGAAGCCGTTCGGCGGCCCGGCCCGCAAGGCCCTCATGGACTACGACGCGGCCGTCGTCGACGACCGCATCGTCGTCAAGCTCTGAGCCCGGCTCAGTCCTCCGGCGCGCCGTAGCGCCGCCGCGGGGGCACCACGACGGCGGAGCGGTCGTTGGGGTCCCACGCCGGCTGCTCGCGCCGCCGCGCCGGGTAGTAGCGGTGCCGCCACCAGAACCAGATGAGCGCCCCCAGCACCGGCAGCAGCAGCATGACGCCCACCCACGGCAGGCGCGCCCGCGCGTCCAGGGGGCTGCGGCCCAGCGAGACGAAGCCGGCCACCCACAGCGCACCGGCCACGACGGACACGGTCCAGCCCAGGGCGGCCTCCCCCGGCGTCGGCACGAGCGGGGTCGCGGCGGCCGCGCCGGTCAGCGCGCCGGCCATCAGAAGAGCGCGACCTTCTCCGGGCCCGGGAACAGGGCGTCCAGCTCGGCCAGGTCCTCCGCGGTGGCGAGCCAGTCGGCCGCCGCCGCGTTCTCCACGACCTGCGCGGCACGGGTGGCGCCGGCGATCACGGAGGACACCGGTCCCTGCGCCGCCAGCCACCCGATCGCGGCCTGGACCTCGGTGATCCCCCGCTCCCGGGCGAACCGGCCGAACGCGGCCAGCTGCTCCAGGTCGGCGTCGGCCACCATGTGCTGGCGCACGTGGGACAGGCGCGAGCCCTCGGGGGCGTCGCCCTGCGAGTACTTGCCCGTGAGCAGCCCGTTGGCCAGCGGGAAGTACGGCAGGACGCCGAGCCCGAACTCGGCCGCCGCCGGGACCACCTCGAGCTCGGCCCGGCGGTCCAGCAGGTTGTAGTGGTTCTGCGCGGACACGAAGCGCTCCACGCCCAGCTCGCGGGCCACGTACTCGGCCTGGGCGATCTGCCACCCGGCCCGGTTCGAGTGGCCCACGTAGCGGACCTTGCCGGCGCGCACGAGGTCGTCGAGCGCGCGGAGGGTCTCCTCGATGGGCGTGGCCGGGTCCGGGGTGTGGAACTGGTAGAGGTCGATCCAGTCGGTGCCGAGGCGGCGCAGGGAGTCCTCGACGGCGCGCACGATGTACCGGCGGGAGCCCCGCGCGCCGCCGTCGTCGCCGGCGACACCGCCCATGTCCATGCCGAACTTGGTGCCGATCACCACCTCGTCGCGGCGGGCGCCCAGGGCGCGGCCGAGCCGCTCCTCGGACAGGCCGGGCTCGGCGCCGTAGACGTCGGCGACGTCGAAGAAGGTGATGCCGGCGTCGAGCGCGGCGTGGACGACGGCGTCGGTGCCGGCCTGCTCCAGCGTGGCGGTGCCGGGGCGGCCGAGGTTGTTGCAGCCCAGGCCGACGACGGAGACGGTCAGCCCGGAGCGGCCGAGACGGGTGTGGCGCACGGGTCAGCCCTCCTGCTCTGCGGTGCGGACGTCCACCTTGTTCGGCTGCACGCCGTCGGCGCGCTTGGCGGCCGCCGGGATCTCGGCGGCGGCCTTGCGGGCGTGGGGGGTCCGGACGCGCAGCACGAGGGCACCGACCTCCTCGACGACGTCCTCGACCTCGCCGAGACCGCGCCAGGCCAGCTGGTGGGTCACCTCGACGCGCAGCCGTTCCACGGTGCGCCGCTCGATCACCGTGGCCTCCCGGCCGCGGAGCCGGTAGGCCACCGGCAGCACGGCGAAGGTCGCGGGGTCCGCCTCGGCGAAGCCCTCCTCCGCGCCCTGCGCCACGAACGCGGCCAGCAGCTGATCACCCTCGGCCTGGTCGGCCAGGGGCTGCTCCCCGACGGTGCCGGGCTGGCCGACCCGGCCGTGGTGGACCACGAACTCCCCGGCCTCCGCGTCGGCCCATGCCTCGCGGTACTCGAAGAGCCGGGCGCCGTCGTCGCCGACGGTCTCACGGTACAGCCGGACGATGCTCATGCCTGCTCCTGGTGGTGGGGGGCGGCCGCGTCCTCGGGGACGGGCCGGGCGTACGGGACCTTGGCGCCGAGGACCTGGGCGACGGTGTCCTGGGTGATGCGCTGCGCGGTGAGGCCCACGCGGGCCAGCACCTGCTCGCGGCTGCCGTGGGCGAGGAACTCGACCGGCAGGCCGACCTCGTTCAGGGCGGTGTCCACGCCGGCCGCGCGCATCTCCTGCCGGATCCGCGAGCCGACGCCGCCGGCCCGCACCCCGTCCTCGAGGCACACGACGATCCGGTGGCGGGCGGCCGTGTCGATCACGGACCGGGCCACGGGCAGGACCCACCGCGGGTCGATCACCGTGGCGCTGATGCCGTGCCGCTCGAGCCGTTCGGCGACGTCGAGGCCGAGCTCGGCCATCGCGCCCACCGCCACGATCAGCACGTCCCGCTCGGCGCCGTCGCGTCCGCCGGCCTCGCCGCGCCGGGCGAGCACGTCCGTGCCGTCCGACAGCCGCTCCAGGGCGCGCACCGGCTCGCCGACCGAGCCCTTCGCGAACCGCACCACGGTGGGCGCGTCCTCGACGGCGACGGCCTCGCGCAGCTCCTCCCGGAGCGTGTCCGCGTCGCGGGGCGCGGAGATCCGCAGCCCCGGGACCGACTGCAGCAGGGCCAGGTCCCACATGCCGTGGTGGCTCGGGCCGTCCGGCCCGGTGACGCCCGCGCGGTCCAGCACGAACGTCACGCCCGCACGGTGCAGGCCCACGTCCATGAGCACCTGGTCGTAGGCGCGGTTGAGGAAGGTCGCGTAGACGGCCACCACGGGGTGCAGACCGCCGAAGGCCATGCCGGCGGCCGAGGTGACCGCGTGCTGCTCGGCGATGCCGACGTCGAACACCCGGTCCGGATGGGCCAGCGCCATCGGGGCCAGGCCCACGGGGTTCTGCATGGCGGCGGTGATGGCCACGACGTCCGGCCGCTCGTCCGCGATCGCGACCATCTCCTCGCCGAACACGGAGGTCCAGGACTGGGCCGTCGACGAGGTGATGGGCTCGCCCGTGGAGGGGTCGATCACGCCGATCGCGTGGAACTGGTCCGCCTCGTGCGCGACCGCCGGCGCGTAGCCGTGCCCCTTCTCGGTCATCGCGTGGACGATCACGGGCCCGCCGTACGCCCGCGCGTCCTCGAGGGCCTCCTCCATGGCGGTGAGGTCGTGACCGTCCACCGGGCCGATGTACTTCATGCCCAGGTCCTCGAACAGGCCCTGCGGCGCCCAGAGGTCCTTGAGGCCCTTCTTCGCCGCGTGCAGCGGCCGGTACACCAGCTCACCCGCGAGGCCGGCCTCCTGGAGGCGGCGCTTGAGGTAGTCGAGGGTCTGCTCGTAGCGGTGGTGGGTGCGCACCTTGTCCAGCACCCCGCGGCGCAGTCCGCCCAGGTGCTCGGCGACGCCGCCCACGGTGGGCGCGTACGAGCGGCCGTTGTCGTTGACGACGATCACCACGCGCCGGTCCCGGCCGGCGGCGATGTTGTTGACCGCCTCCCAGGCCATGCCCCCCGTGAGCGCGCCGTCGCCGATCACGGCCACCACGGTGCGGTCCCCCTGCCCGGTCTGCGCCCAGGCCCGCGCGATGCCGTCCGCCCAGGAGAGCGAGCTGGAGGCGTGCGAGGACTCCACCACGTCGTGCTCGGACTCGGTGCGGTCGCCGTAGCCGGACAGACCCCCCTCCTGGCGGAGCGTCGTGAAGTCCTGGCGTCCGGTGAGCAGCTTGTGCACGTACGACTGGTGGCCCGTGTCGAAGATGACCGCGTCCTTCGGCGACTCGAACACGCGGTGCACGGCCAGCGTCAGCTCGACGACGCCCAGGTTCGGTCCGAGGTGGCCGCCCGTCTTGGAGACGTGGGCGATCAGGTAGGCGCGGATCTCCGCCGCCAGCGCGGTCAACTGGTCCTCCGTGAGGGCCGACAGGTCCGCCGGGCGGGCGATCTGCGGCAGCAGCGGGGCGCCGGGGCTCGTGGGGGGCAGATGTTCCATGGTGCGACCAGCCTACTCCGCGGCTCCGCACCCGGGCGGGACGCGGGCGGCGGCCCGCGCGGGCGGGCCCCGTGGATCAGGCCTTCGCGGCGATCTGACGGAGCACGTACTGAGACATGCTTCGCTCTGCCTGGCGATAGTTGCACAGCTTCCGTCGGCTCTCAGGATCCCTGTCTCGATGGGACGCCCGACGATGCAACCGTACAAGACCAATTTCTCTTGGGTGATCGGCGGTACTGGGATCGTCTTCTCACCACGGTGATGTTCACGAGACGACGCAGCCGATCCCGTCACGACGGCGAGCGAGGTGAGCCCGTCCGTTCGGGCCTCGATTCCATCTGCGACCAGGGCCGCCGAGCCGATGTTCTCCATCGCAGCCTCAGCGCTGCCACCCCGGGTCGACTGGATCTTGGCCGGGCGATTCCACGCCCGCCGATCGACATCGACTTGATACCCGGGAGGGGTATAGCGTTGACTGGACCAGAACGAACAGGAGACTTCATGCGCAAGCACCTCATGACCACCGTCGCCGCAGGAGTGCTCGGAGGAGCGCTCGTGTTCACCGGCTGCAGCACCGGCGGCGACCAGGACCAAGGGACCCCCTCGACGACCAGCCAGCACGAGGGCCACGGCAGCAGCTCTGACAGCGGCGGGATGGAGCATCCGATGGACGGCGGCCCCGCCCCCGAGGGCATCGAGACGGCTGCGTCGCCCACATACCCGGTCGGCACCGAGGTCACGCTCACCGCCGACCACATGGAGGGCATGGACGGTGCGAACGCGACGATCGCCGGCGCGTACGACACGTACACCTATGCGGTGGACTTCACGCCGTCCACAGGCGGGGAGCCGGTCAAGGATCACAAGTGGGTCGTCCAGCAGGAGATCAAGGACGCCGGAGATGAACGTCTGGCCGACGGCACCGAGGTCACTCTCGAGGCCGAACACATGGAAGGCATGAAGGGCGCGAAGGCGACCATCGCCTCCTCCACCGAGGAGACCGTCTACATGGTCGATTACGAGTCCGACGGCATGACGATGACCAACCACAAGTGGGTCGTCGAGAGCGAGCTCAAGCCGGCCTCCTGAGCCGATCGCCGCGGGCGCGCTGAAGGTCCGCGGCGACATACGACCCGATCGAAGGAAAGATCGGGGAATGACGAGGGGAAGCGAAGAGCATGACGGACCCGACCACGCATCACCATGACCACGACGGCGTCGCGACCACCGAGTCCGGCCACCGTGACGACTCGCGCGCCGAGAACGAAGACCACACCATGGAACACGGTGACCACGCCGGGCACGGTCATCACGGCGGTGGTCACGCGGGCCACGGCGACCACGTCGGCCAGTTCCGGCGGCTGTTCTGGATCAACCTGATCATCGCCATCCCGGTGGTCGCGTTCTCCCCCATGTTCGCCATGCTCCTGGGCTACTCGGTCCCCAGCTGGGCGGGCTGGGTCGCCGCAGTCCTCGGCTCCGTCATGTACGCCTGGGGCGGCACCCCGTTCCTCACCGGTGCTGTCAGCGAGCTGAAAAGCCGCCAGCCGGGGATGATGCTGCTCATCGCGCTCGGCATCACCGTAGCGTTCCTCGCCTCCTGGGCCGCCACTGTCGGTCTCGTCCACCCCGAGCTCGAGTTCTGGTGGGAGTTGGCGCTGCTGATCGTCATCATGCTGCTGGGCCACTGGATCGAGATGCGCTCACTGGCCCAGACCACCTCGGCGCTCGATTCGCTTGCCGCGCTGCTGCCCGACGAGGCCGAACGGGTCGAGGGTGACGGCGAGGCCGAGCAGGTGATCGCGCTGCCCCCCGGCGTCCCGCTGGACCTGCCGGTCGAGGTGGCGCATGCGGGGCAGAACGTCGTGTCGCTGCGGCTGGACCCGCCCCAGGGCGGACCCGCGCAGCTGACCGACCGCAACGACGCCGCCGCGATCCAGATCGAGGGCGTGCGCGTCGAGCGCGTGGTGACCTCCGGCCGCTTCGAGCTCGACGGCGGGTCCTGGGAGGTCGACAACAACGTCTGGGTCCTGGGCAACGACGCAGAGTGCGTCGTCATCGACCCGGGCCACGAGGGCGCCCCGATCCTCGAGGCCGTGGGCAAGCGCTCCCTGCGGGCCGTGCTGCACACGCACGCCCACAACGACCACATCAACGCCACCGGCGAGGTGACCGGCGACAAGTGGTCGCCCACGTACCTGCACCCGGCCGACCGGATGCTCTGGGACGCCGTCTACCCGGTCGCCCCTGACCACGACCTCGACCACGGGCAGCGCATCACCGTCGCCGGGGTCGAGATGGAGGTCCTGCACACGCCGGGCCACAGCCCCGGAGCGGTGTGTTTCTACGTCCCGGCCCTGGGCATCCTCTTCAGCGGCGACACCCTCTTCGCCGGTGGCCCCGGGGCCACCAGGCGGTCCTTCTCGGACTTCGGGCAGATCATCCAGTCGATCACCGACCAGCTGCTCGTGCTGCCGCAGGACACCAAGGTGCTCACCGGCCACGGTGACGCCACCACCATCGGCGCGGAGGCCCCGCACCGGCAGGAGTGGATCGACCGCGGTCACTGAGCCCGCCGTCGATGCGTTCGCACGTCCACCCCCGGCCGGCAGCGACCGGGGTGGACGTGCGCCTCGTAGACTCTGCGGCGTGACTCTCAGACTGCACGACTCGGCCACCCGCGAGGTCCGGGACTTCGTCCCGCGCGTCCCCGGCAGGGTGAGCATCTACATCTGTGGGCTCACCACCCAGGGGGCGCCCCACATCGGTCACGTGCGCAGCGGCATCGCGTTCGACGTACTGCGCCGCTGGCTGGAGTACAAGGGCGACGACGTCCTGTTCGTCCGCAACGTCACCGACATCGACGACAAGATCCTGCGCAAGGCCGCCGAAGCGGAGCGACCCTGGTGGGAGTGGGCCGCGACGCACGAGCGCGAGTTCTCGAAGGCGTATGACGCGCTGGGCGTGCAACCACCGTCGG
>ERZ941748.115-NODE-115-length-37244-cov-11.132916_pt1 | contig 37244 bp, 47 predicted proteins | sample MGYA00521092_ERZ941748 | MGnify/ENA primary metagenome ERZ941748 (study PRJEB32759, sample SAMN07749897) | skin metagenome | biome: transportation; feature: city; material: polyester macromolecule | host: Homo sapiens | place: Hong Kong:ISLAND line | collected... | reverse complement strand
CCGATGGTAGTGTGGGGTCTCCCCATGTGAGAGTAGGTCATCGTCAGGCACTTATATCGTAGAAAGCCCCGAACACATTGTGTTCGGGGCTTTTTGCTGTGCATTGCATATGTCGAAACACCCAGCCAAAGGCTGGGTGTGAGCATCGTCAGGCGCAGAGCGTTTCCATGGCTTCGATAAAGCTGTCCATTTCGTCGTCCGTGCCGATGGTAATGCGCAGAAAGTTGTTCAGCGCCTCGGTGTTGAAGTGCCTGACCAGAATGCCGCGCTCACGCAGGCCAGCGAAGAGCTGGGCGCCTTCATGGTGAGGGTGCTGGGCGAACAGGAAGTTGGCCTTGGAAGGCAATACCTCGAATCCAAGCCGCTCCAAGCGCTGGCGGGTGCGCTCCCGGGTGGCGATCACGTTATTGCGGCATGCGTCGAAGTGTTCGGTATCCTTCAGGGCTTCGATGCCCACCAGGCTGGCCAGGCTATCTACGGGGTAAGAGTTGAAGGAGTCCTTGACCCGCTGAAGGCCTTCGATCAGCTCGCTGGAGCCAATCGCATAGCCCAGCCTCAATCCTGCCAGGCTACGTGACTTGGAGAACGTGCCCGTGACCAGCAGGTTCGGGTAGCGGCTAATCAGCGACACGGCGCTGTCAGCGCCGAAATCCACGTACGCCTCATCCACTAGCACCACGCGGTCGGTGACTTTCTGCAGAAGCGCCTCGATAGCTTCCAGCGGGTGAGCATGGCCCGTGGGGGCGTTGGGGTTGGCAAAGATAACGCCGCTTCGCTCACTCGCGCTGGCCAACGCATCCATATCCACTTCCCACTGGGCATTCAAGGGATGCTTGCGCAGCTCTACGCCGTAAAGATTGGCATACACTGGGTAGAAGCTGTAGGTGATGCTGGGTACATCGAGAGGTGCCCCTTGGCAAAAAAACGCCTGAAATGCGAAGGCCAGGACTTCATCGGAGCCGTTGCCCACGAAGGTTTCCGCGACGCTGACGCCGTAGCGGCTGGCCAGGGTTTCACGCAGCGCCAGAGAGGTAGGGTCGGGGTAGAGTCGTAAATGATCGGTAGGGTATTGGGCCAGCGCCTGGCTGACACCAGGGGCCGGGGGGTAGGGGTTCTCGTTGGTGTTGAGCTTGATCACGCGCTCGCGGGGCTGCTCGCCGGGAATATACGGGGTAAGATCCCTGACGGCAGGGCTCCAGTATTGGCTCATGGGGGTAACCTGATTGTGCGGATGTGAATATCCCCATGGTCGCCTGATGGCCGCAAGAGCGCAAGCATTCCCATTGGCCGCGATTCGGCCCATACTTCTCCTGTGAAGGGGTGGGCGTCGCACCTTGTAGCGGTTATGCTGTCATAAGCGCGCGAAAGAAATGTATGTCCAACACCATAAGGAGACACGCAATGCAATTCAGGAGTTTGCTAGCCGGTTCGGCTATGTTGGCACTGCTGGCGGGCTGCGCAGCTGGCCCGACGGATCAGCGCGACGACGCAGGCATGAGCGCCTCACAGGCTAACTATCAGGGTACTCTGCCCTGCCGTAACTGTGACGGCATTGACCTGGATGTGACCATGCAGGGTGAAGAAATGGCCGCTCCGGAAGAGCGTACCTTTACCTTGAATGCGACTTACCGCAACCACCCCCAGACACCGCCCGATGAAAACTACGCCGGTAACTGGGAAGTGCTGACGGGTACGCCTGCCGACCCCGACGCGACGGTCTACGAACTGACACCGGACGGTGACGGCCAGATCTACTACTTCCAGCGGATCGACGAGCGTACGCTCGAGCTGATCGACCCGGAGCGTCGTCGCTTTGAAAACGGCGAGATGCTGCAACTGCGTCGCCAGTAATCGCTGAGCGCATCGCATCAAGGCGGCCATTGGCCGCCTTTTGTATGTCTGGCGGTGGTGAAACAGTAGCAATGACGGTCGTTACAACCGTCGTAACGACCGTCGCAACAACTGTTGCAACAACCGTTGTAACAACAGTGGCAAGTACAGTCATGCGAGACAGGAGCGGCTAGCGGTGGCAAAAGCAAAGAGCGCCTTTGTGTGTACCGAGTGTGGTGCCGAGTATCGCAAGTGGCAGGGGCAGTGCACCAGCTGTCAGGAGTGGAATACGCTCAGTGAGATCCGGTTGACCAGTGCGCGGCCTGGCAGCGGAACGACGGCGACCGGACGCGCTGGCTATGCAGGCAACCTCTCGAAGGAAGTCGTGGACCTCAGTAACGTCGACCTCAGCGAAGTGCCACGGTTGACCTCCACCTTTGCCGAGTTCGACCGTGTATTGGGAGGCGGTCTGGTACCGGGCTCGGCCGTGCTGCTGGGTGGGAACCCTGGGGCAGGCAAGTCGACGCTGCTACTGCAAACGGCCTGCAAGCTTGCTCAGCAACGCCGCATCCTCTATGTGACCGGCGAGGAATCGCTTTCCCAGGTCGCCATGCGAGCGCATCGCCTGCAACTTCCCACCAACGGCTTGAAAATGTTGGCGGAAACCAGCGTCGAGACCATTCTGGCCGTTGCCGAGCGTGAAAAGCCCGAGATTCTGGTCATCGACTCTATTCAGACCATGCACCTGGAGGATATCAGCTCGGCGCCCGGTGGCGTGGCGCAGGTGCGCGAGTCTGCCGCAGCGCTGACCCGTTTTGCCAAGCAGACGAACACCGTCCTGCTGCTGGTGGGGCATGTCACCAAGGATGGCACCCTGGCAGGCCCCAAGGTGCTCGAGCACATGATCGATGCCTCGCTGCTGCTGGAGGGCGGGGCGGACTCGCGTTTTCGCACCCTGCGTGGCCAGAAGAACCGCTTCGGCGCGGTGAATGAGCTGGGCGTGTTCGCCATGCTGGAGCAGGGCTTGAAGGAAGTGAAAAACCCCAGTGCCATTTTCCTGTCGCGCCAGGAAGAGCAGGCTCCCGGCAGCCTTGTGATGGTGGTATGGGAAGGCACGCGGCCGATACTGGTGGAAGTGCAGGCTCTGGTCGATGAGTCAGCCCTGGGGAACCCGCGCCGGGTCGCCGTTGGGGTCGATCAGAACCGCCTGGCCATGCTGCTGGCGGTATTGAACCGGCATGGTGGGCTGTTCACCGGTGACCAGGACGTGTTCTTGAACGTGGTGGGCGGGGTCAAGGTGCTGGAAACCAGTGCTGACCTGGCGGTGCTGCTGGCGGTAGTGTCGAGCCTGCAAAACCGTGCGCTGCCCAAGGAGCTGGTCGTGTTTGGCGAAGTGGGGCTTTCCGGCGAGATTCGCCCCGTGCCAAGCGGGCAGGAACGTATTACCGAGGCAGCCAAGCATGGCTTCTTGCGCGCCATCGTGCCGCGCGCCAATGCGCCAAAGCAGTCGCCCAAGGGTATGGAGGTCATCCCGGTCGACAAGCTTAGCGATGCCCTTGAGGCGTTGTGACATGGACTATGCTGGATAGCAGAAACGCCAGCCCCGAGCACAGCAAAGGAGAGTCACCATGAGTTCGATTCGATTGACCCAGTACAGCCATGGAGCAGGCTGCGGCTGCAAGATTGCCCCAGACGTGCTGGACGGCATTCTGGCCAAGGCGGGCCCCGCGGCGGGGCATCAGCGCCTGATCGTGGGCAACCAGGGGCGTGAAGATGCCGCGGTGTACGACCTGGGCGATGGGCGGGGCATGGTTGCCACCACCGATTTCTTCATGCCCATCGTCGATGACCCCTTCGATTTTGGACGCATTGCGGCCACCAACGCCATCAGTGATGTCTACGCCATGGGTGGCACGCCAGTGATGGCGCTGGGCATTCTGGGCTGGCCACTCGACAAGCTCGCGCCCGAAATAGCCGGAGACGTCGTGGCCGGAGCGCAGGCGGTATGCCGCGAATTGGGCATTGCGCTGGCGGGCGGGCACTCCATCGATGCTCCAGAGCCGATCTTTGGCCTGGCCGTCAATGGCTTGGTGTCACTTGACCAGCTAAAGCTCAATAGCCAGGCCAAGCCCGGTGACCTGCTGTATCTCACCAAGCCGCTGGGCGTGGGGCTGTTGACCACCGCTGAAAAGCGCGGCCTGCTGGAAGCAGGGCACCAGGGGCTTGCCCGTGAAACCATGCTCAAGCCCAACACCATTGGCGTCGCGTTGGCCGGTGTCAAAGGAGTGAATGCCATGACCGACGTGACCGGCTTTGGGTTGGCAGGTCATCTGGCGGAAATGTGCAGCGCCAGTGGCGTGAAGGCCCACGTGGACTTTCGCCGCTTGCCGCGCCTGGCCGAGGCCGAAGGCTACCGCCGCCAGGGAGCCGTTCCCGGTGGCACCCAGCGCAATCAGCAGGCGCTGGGCAGCGCCCTGCCCGCCATGGACGAAGCCCACTGGCAGTGGCTATGCGACCCGCAAACCTCGGGAGGGCTGCTGCTGAGTGTCGATCCCGCCTGGCAGGACGACGTGGAGCGCATTGGTCGCGAGCACGGCGTCACGCTGGAACCGTTTGGCGAGATGCAGCCTGCCAAGGGCAACGCCGTGATCCAGGTGGTCGGATGACGCTGCCCACGCTGCCTGCTTCTTTGGAGCTGGTGGCGCGTAATACGCCCTTGATCGATGTGCGTGCGCCGGTGGAGTTCGCCCAGGGCAGCCTGCCGGGAGCGGTGAACCTGCCGCTGATGGACGATGAAGAGCGCCGCCAGGTTGGCATTGCCTATAAACAGCAGGGCCAGCAGGCGGCGATTGCGCTGGGTGAACGGCTGGTCAGCGGTGCGGTGAAGCAGTCCCGAGTGCTGGCCTGGCAGGCTCACCTGGCGCGTTATCCGGATGCACTGATCTACTGCTACCGTGGCGGATTGCGCTCCCAAATCAGTCAGCAGTGGCTGGCCGAGGCGGGCCTGCTGCAGCCCCGCATCGAAGGTGGCTGGAAAGCCCTGCGGCACAAGCTCTGCCAGCGCATCGACGAGGCCGCCCACCAGCCGCTGCTGGTGGTGTCTGGCCTGACGGGCTGCGCCAAGACGCCGTTGATCAACCAGTTGCCCAATGGCATCGACCTGGAGGCGTGCGCCCAACACAAGGGGTCCGCGTTTGGGCGTCAGCCGGAGGAGCCCGCCACGCAGATCGATTTTGAGCATGCGCTGGCCCAGCGGCTGATTGGCCAGCCAGGCAAGCTGGTGATGGAGGACGAGTCACGGCAGATCGGCAATGCCAATATCCCGCTGCCGCTATGGCAGGCACTGCAACAAGCGCCGCGCATCCGCATTGAAATGCCGCTGGACTGGCGGTTGGACCAGCTGCGCCGGGACTATATCGAAGCGCTGGAGAGAGGCTATACGGCCCGCTTTGGCCCCGATGAGGGGCGTCAGCGCATGCAGCGACAGCTCGCAAGCGCCCTGGAACGGCTGGCCAAGCGGCTGGGGCATGCACGGCTACAGCGCTTGCAGCGGCTGCAGGCCATGGCGTTTCGTGCCCACGAGGCGGGCGACGTCCAGGCTCACGAGGCGTGGCTGGCCCCGCTGCTCACCGAGTATTACGACCCGCTCTATCGTTACCACCTGGAGAAACAGCAGAGCCACCGGCCGCCCGAGCTGCACGTGGGGGACTGGGAAAGCTGCCTGGCCGCCGCTCGGCAGTGGAGTGCCTAGCGGCGGCCGATACGCATCAGAGGCTTTTGAGCCACTGGGTCATGACCCGGTCCAGCAGCGGCGCCAGACGCTGAAAGCGCTTGGGGTCTGCCTGTATCTGCTCGCCGGTTTGCAGGAAGCGCCCGGCGGAAGGGCTCCTGGCCGTGGGGAGCGCCTCGGCATTCAGCAAGGAAGCCGCGCTGGCCTGGGTCATTTCGAGATGGCATAACAGCGCCACCACGCGACCAGCATCCCAACTGAACCCTTGGAGCGGCGCCGCCGCACTGCCGCCCAGGGGCAGCGCGCCGTCAGGCAGGCTAAATACTAGGCGATGCCACATGAAGGCATCGAACTGCTCGGGCAGGTCAAAGGTGCTCTCTGGCGCCAGGGTGACAGGGTGCCAGCCCGTTTCGGGGTAGGTGCCGGGGGCGATGACGGCGCCCAGGGCTTCAGCGATCCATAGCGCCCCTAGGCCAATGCCCATGACGGGTTTTTGGCCATCGAGGTAGCGGTGGATGAGCTTGCGCTCTGCCTTTTGCCAGGCAGGCGGGGCGCTGAACAGCGCGTCGGGGCCGCTCAGCACGATGAGCGCGTCGCACTCGCCAGGGCGCGGGGTCAGTTCCCCTGCGTATAGATGAAAAACGGTGTAACTATGGCCCATGCTCTCCAGCCAGTCTTGCAGGCGAGCGGGTCCATGGTCAGGGCCGTGCTGTAGCAGATGAATATGCATGGTAATCTCCTCGCCGGCCGCACACATCAAGCGCGGCGGAGCTTGCCCGCCGCGAGTGTGGGACGATAACGTATCGCGTCCACTTCACCAATACCGTTTCATCAATATCCTCTTCATCAACACAGTGACCCAGGACATCAGCATGGTGGCAAAACCCACAGGATTCTATCAGCGTCTGCAACTGCTGCCGCTGCCCGCCCAGCAAGCCTTCATGGCGGCCTTGTGCGAGCGGCTGCTACCCAACTACGCCCTCTACGAGCAAACCACAGGCCACGGTGATGGGCATACCCTGCGTACCGTGCTGAGTCTGGTGTGGGAGCGCTTGAGCGTGCCCAATGCCAGTATCGACTTTGCCCGTCAGGCGGAAAAGCTGGCGGAGTGCGAGCCACCGGCCAACGATGACAGTTTCGGGGCGCGCCGCGCGCTGGACGCAGTGGTCTCGATCTCGGCGCTGCTGGATACCTTGCAAGGTGAGTCGCCGGAAGCGGTGCTGGACGTGAGCCGCACTTCCCGGGCAGGAGTGCGGGCATTCATCGAGCTGACCGAGGGAGAGGTGGATGCACAGGCGCTGGCGCTGATCATCCGCGACCACCCGCTGATGGCTGATGAAAACGACTTTCAGGATGCGGTGCTGGAAGCCGTCAGCGAGCCGCTCACCAAAGCGGCGCTAAAAGAGATTCGCCTACTGGGGCGCAACAACGGCATCAGCAACCTGGGGCTTTCGCTGGAAGAGGGCGACGAGTAGCCGCCCTTGGGTCTTGCGAACGAACGGCTTTAAAAACGGACGCCCGCCGTGATCATCATGCCCGCTGTGCCGAACACGATCAGGTCCGACTCGACGCGCCCCCATTGAATGCCCACGCTGGGCAGAAGGGCGGGGGCGATTTCGTAGCGGTTGAAGGGAATCTTGTCGCGGAACTCATCCTTGTAGCCCCGCAGCAGCCCGCCGGTGAGTTTGGCGCGCACGTTGATGTTGTCGCCCAGCTGCCCCAGCGGAAACTCCCGCCCAGCGTAGAAGTACCAGGTGGGCTGGTCGAAGGAGTTCTTGAACCAGGCGGCACCCGCCAGCCAGCGGTCAGGGTTGTGCAACTCGACACTCACCAGATCCTGCTGGTTGGTGTGCTCCGGGTCGGGGCTGAAGTGTCGAGTCAACAGGCTGGTTTGCACCAGCGTGTGGTCCAGTTCGAAGGCCGGTGGCCAGTCAGGCATAGAAAAGGCCGCGGCAGATGCGCTCAGCCAAAGCATTGCCAGGCCACCTAACCAGGTGCAGGCACGGGGCATGTCACTCTCCTAAAGGCGCATCTCGATGCCACGTTCGGCCATGTAACGCTTGGCCTCGGGAATCGTGTGCTCGCCAAAATGGAAAATGCTGGCGGCCAATACCGCATCCGCACCGCCTTTCAATACGCCGTCCACCAGATGGTCCAGGTTGCCGACGCCGCCCGAGGCAATCACCGGCACGCTGACGGCCTCGGAAATGGCGTGGGTCACGCCCAGGTCGAACCCGATTTTGGTGCCGTCGCGGTCCATGCTGGTCAGCAGTAGCTCGCCTGCGCCGAACTCGACCATTTTCCTGGCCCACTCGACGGCATCCAGGCCTGTCGGGCGGCGCCCCCCGTGGGTGAAGATTTCCCAGCGGTCGGGTTCGCCCTCCTGAGAAACCTTCTTGGCGTCGATGGCCACCACGATGCACTGGCTGCCAAACCGGTCGGCGGCTTCCCGCACGAACTCCGGGTTGGTCACGGCGGCGGTGTTGATCGACACCTTGTCGGCACCCGCGTTGAGCATGGTGCGAATATCGTCGCAGGTGCGAATGCCGCCCCCCACGGTCAGCGGGATGAACACCTCGCCAGCGATCCGCTCGACCATGTCCACGGTGGTGGCGCGGTCTTCGTGGCTGGCGGTGATGTCGAGGAAGGTGATTTCGTCGGCGCCTTGCTGGTTGTAGCGCTGGGCGATCTCCACCGGGTCACCGGCATCGCGGATGCCGACGAAGTTCACGCCCTTCACCACGCGCCCGGCATCGACGTCCAGGCAGGGAATAATGCGCTTGGCCAGGCTCATGCACGGCCTCCGCTCAGCTCGTCGCTCAGGCGCTGGGCCTCGGCGACATCCAGGCTGCCTTCGTAGATGGCGCGTCCGGTAATCGCCCCCAGAATGCCGCTGTCGGCCACGTCGCACAGCGCGCGAATGTCATCCAGGTTGGTGACGCCGCCCGAGGCGATCACCGGCAGGCCGCCTTCGCGGGCCAACGCCGCGGTGGCTTCCACGTTCACGCCCTGCATCATGCCATCGCGGGCGATGTCGGTGTAGACGATGCTGGAGACGCCATCGTTGGCGAAGCGCTTGGCAAGCTCGGTGGCCTTCACGGTGGATACCTCAGCCCAGCCGTCGGTGGCCACGAAGCCATCCTTGGCATCCAGGCCCACGATGATGTGGCCCGGGAAGGCGCGGCACATTTCACCGACGAATTCCGGCTCCTTGACCGCCTTGGTACCGATGATCACGTAAGAGACCCCGGCGTTCAGGTAGTGCTCGATGGTGTCCGCCGAGCGGATGCCACCGCCGATCTGAATGGGCAGGTTCGGGTAGGCGCGGGCAATGGCCGTCACCGCGTCGCCATTGACCGGTTTGCCTTCGAAAGCGCCGTTCAGGTCCACCAGATGCAAGCGACGCGCACCGGCGTCTACCCAGCGCGCGGCCATGGCCACCGGGTCGTCGCCGTAGGAAGTGGCTTCGTCCATGCGGCCCTGCTTCAAGCGCACACACTGGCCGTCTTTGAGATCAATCGCGGGAATTACCAACATAGTGAAACCTCTCAGGGCGTCCAGGTGACAAAATTTTCCAGCAGGCGAAGGCCTGCGCGGGAGCTTTTTTCCGGGTGAAACTGCACCGCGAAGGTGGCATCGCGGCCAATCGCCACGTGGGCGCTGACGCGACCGTAGTCCGTCGTGCCGAATACCTGGGCATCGTCGGCGGCATTCACGTAGTAGCTGTGCACGAAATAGAAGTGTTCGCGGTCATCGATGCCGGCCCACAGCGGGTGGTCATGATGCTGGGCGACCAGGTTCCAGCCCATGTGCGGCACTTTCAAACGCTGCTCCTGGGCATCGCGCATATCCGCCGGGAAGCGGTCGACGCTGCCCTGGAAGAAGCCCAGGCAGTCCACGCCGCCATTCTCTTCGCTGCGCTCCATCAGCATTTGCTGACCCACGCAGATACCCAGCAGCGGCTTGGCCTGGCGGGTCAGAATCTCCTCCACCAGCCCGCGCAGCTCGGTACGCTCCAACTCGCCCACGCAGTCGCGGATGGCCCCCTGGCCAGGTAGCACCACGCGGGTCGCGCCCAGAATGCGCCGGGGATCACGGGTAATGATCACGTTCTCATGGGTGACGTGTTCGAGCGCCTTGGCGACCGAGTGCAGGTTGCCCATTCCATAATCAATCACGGCAATGGTCATGAAGCGCTCCTTGTCGAGGTCATCGAGCGATGGCTGATCGCTGCGTTAGGCATTACAGGCACCCTTTGGTGGAGGGCATCTGCCCGGCCATGCGGGGGTCTTCCGACACGGCCATGCGCAGGGCGCGGCCAAAGGCCTTGAAGATGGTTTCTGCCTGATGGTGGGCGTTGAAGCCCTTGATGTTGTCGATGTGCAGCGTCACCCGCGCATGGTTCACGAAGCCCTGGAAGAATTCCCAGAACAGCTGGGTGTCCATGCTGCCGATGGTATCGCGGGTAAATTCCACGTTCATGAAGAGGCCGGGACGCCCGGAGAAATCGATGACCACCCGTGAGAGCGCTTCGTCCAGCGGCACGTAGGCGTGGCCGTAACGGTAAATGCCGCGCTTGTCGCCAATCGCCTCATGAAAGGCTTGGCCCAGGGTGATGCCCAGGTCTTCGACGGTGTGATGGTCGTCGATATGCAGGTCGCCCTTGGCGTCGATATCGAGGTCGACCATTCCGTGCCGAGCCACCTGGTCAAGCATATGGTCCAAAAACGGAACGCCCGTGTGGCAGCGAAGATGGCCTTCACCATCAAGGTTGACGCTGACCGTGATCTGCGTTTCGTTGGTGTCACGGCTAACCGTGGCAATACGCGCTGACATGTTGCATCTCCTGCGCCGAGGCGCACTCTGAGGAATAATCGGCGGGCGGCGGCTGCGGCCAAAACAAGCATTATAGAGAATCGGCCCCCCCATCCGCTACAATGCGTGAAATGTCGCCGCCCATTGCGGCGCTCAAACAGCAGCCTGGCTGCATTGGCAACGAGGATTTCACCATGCCGGTGACACTGCAATACGTCGACCAGGCCCGATGGGACGCCGATGAGCAAGTGCGTATCGACCTCGTGCGTATCTATGAAGACGCACCGCAAGAGCGCATGCCGACCACCAGGGTTTTACCCTTCATAGAGCAGCATTTACAAGGGCAGCACGTGTTTGCCTGCGCCCTGTTCAACGACCGCCTGCTGGGAGCCGTGGCGGTGCAGGAGGGCGATGACCGCGCCTGGTGGCTATCCGAGCTGTGCGTGCGCAAGACCACGCGGCGGCGGGGCGTGGGCTCACGGCTGATGGCGCTGATGGGCGAGCAGGCCAAGGAAGAGGGCCGTGTACTGCGTATTGCCACCACCACGCTGCCGCTGGCCGACCGCGTGCTGCTATCCAAATTGGGCTATCGGCCTATCGCCGATGCCGAGCCAACGGAACCGGGCCTCCCGGCCACCAGTGATTTTGTAGAGCTAGACCCCCAAGGGAAAGGTTAATGAAACAGCTACTCCGTATTTTACTGGCGGCCATCGGCATTCTTGCCATTGCCGCCGTCGCTGCCGTGGTCTACGTCACCACCTTTCTGGACCCGGAAGACTTCAAGCCTCGGCTGACCGCCGTGGTGGAAGAGCAGACAGGGCTCAATCTGGCGCTGGAAGGCCCGATCAGCTGGTCGTTCTACCCGCGTATCGGTGTCAGCGTCGAGCAGGCCCGTGCCTGGCTGCCCGAACAGTCGGTGGACGAGTCTGCTTTCGCGGCGATCAACCGGGCCGAGGTGAGCGTGGCCTTCGCGCCGCTGCTACGGGGTGAAATCGCCGTGGATGGCCTGACGCTCGACGGCATGCGCCTGAACCTGGTGAAAAACGCCGAAGGCGAGGGCAATTGGGAGCCGCTGCTGGAGCGCCTCTCCGAACACAGCAACGAGTCCGCCGAAACCGTGCTGGCACCGGCAAGCGCAGGCCCCAATGCCGATGCAGGCAACCTCTCGGTGGTGCTGAACATCGCCAGCGTGGAAGTCAAAGGGGCGGATATTCGCTACCGCGACGAACAGAGCCAGGCCCTGTGGCGGGTACAGCCGCTGAATATTTCGGGCACCAACGTCAACCCGGTGCGCTCCTTCCCGCTCAAGGCTATGTTCACGCTCTCCCGGCACAACCGCCTGGATGCCGAAGTGCTGGAGCGCACGCCGGACATGACCAGTGAGGTCAACCTGGAAACTCGCCTGCGCCTTGGCCTGCAGGATGAGCAGATCACCCTGGAGAATACCCAGCTCACCACGCAAACCCGCCCAGGCGCCAACAGCGAGCCCCAGCAGTTCAGCCTGAAAGCGGCTGAAATCGTGGCGCGTATGGGCGAGCAGCAGCTCAGCATTCGCCAAGGCGTACTGGATGCCGGCCTGCGCCATGCCGACAACTGGCAGGGAAGCCTGGCCCTTTCACTGGCGTTCGGCCTGGAAGGCGACCTGGCCGCTCAGACTGCCCAGTTGAAGGACCTGCAACTGACCGGGCCGGATGGCCTGCGGGTCAGCGGCCACCTCAACCTCGAACAGCTGCTGGAAGCGCCCCAGTACAGTGGCCAGCTCACCGCAGCCCCCTTTACCCTGCGGCCCTGGATCTCGCGCACTGGCGCAACGCTCAATACCACCAGCGAAGCGGCGCTGAGCGACGTGGCCCTGACCAGCCCGGTCGAAGGTGATCTCTCGCGCATCGCCTTGCCACGCCTCTCGTTGGTCATCGATGACAGCACCTTTACCGGCGACGTGCGTGCTGCTCTGGATGGCAGCCAATTGAGCTTCAATCTGGACGGTGACCAGCTCAACCTGGACCACTACCTGCCGCGGCCTGCCGCCCCCGAGCAAGCCAGCCGAGGCCTGCTGCGCAGCGCCTTTGCCCAGACCGAAGAAGCCCTGCTGCCCCAGGAGTGGCTCAGCGGCCTGACCCTGCAGGGTGACCTCAGCGTCGGCGAGCTGCAGCTGGCGGGCATGACCTTCAACGACACCCAGCTGGCGCTGCGCGGTGACGAGGGCAACCATCGCCTGACCGGCTTCGAATCGCGTTTCTATGGCGGCGAACTCAATGCCACCGGCGCGCTGGACGCCACCGACAGCGTGATGACCTGGCAATTCGCGCCGCGCATCAGCAATGTGCAAGTGGCCCCGTTGATCGAAACCTTCAGTGACGAAGAGGCCCCGCTGCGCGGCCGCTTCAATCTGGAAGGCAGCTTGACGACCCAAGGCAACAGCCGTCAGGTGCTGCTCAGCAACCTCAACGGCGAGCTGGATGCCCAGCTGAACGAAGGCGCTATCCTGCGTACCAATATCTCCCGTGAGATGTGCGAGCTGGCGGCGCTGTTGGAAGGCCAGGGCACCACCCGAGAGTGGCATCCCGATACGCGCTTCGAGCGCTTCGACGCTACGTTCCTGGTACGCAACGGCGTCGTGCACAGCGATGACTTGTCGATCACCCTGCCGGGTATCGAAGTGCAAGGCGAAGGCGAACTCAACCTGACCTCTCGGGACTTCATGACGCTGGCCAGTGCGCGGCTGGTCGATACCGCCGACGCCGCCTGCCAGGTGAACCCGCGCCTGGAGCAGCTGCCGCTGCCCATCCGCTGTGAAGGCCGCCTGGGGGATGATAAAGCCGAATGGTGCCGCTTCGATCGCACCGCGTTCCAGGCCAGCGTGGTGGATCTGCTGCGCATTGAAGCGGGCGGCCGTCTGGAAGAAGAGCTCGAAGAGCGCCTGGGCACCACCATCGAGCGCATCGACGAGCGCCTGGGCGAGGGCGCGGGCCAGGAGCTGCGCGAAGGTATTCGCCGCCTGTTCAATTGATACGCCTGCCTTCTTATGGAGAAGGAGGCACCACCCCCTGCATGCGCCGGCCTTACCGCCGGCGCTTTTTTCATGCCAGCACTTCAGGAGTGACCATGGCCGAGATGCCTACGCCGTGCCTGGCGGCCGATGAGTTTCAACACCGTCTACTGCGCTGGTTCGACCAGTATGGCCGCCACGACCTGCCCTGGCAGTCACCCCGCAGCGCCTACCGCGTCTGGGTGTCGGAAATCATGCTGCAGCAAACCCAGGTGGCCACGGTAATCCCTTACTTCGAACGTTTCATGGAGCGCTTCCCCACGCTGGAGGCCCTGGCCTGCGCCCCTCAGGATGAAGTGCTGCACCTCTGGACAGGGCTGGGCTACTACGCCCGCGCCCGCAACCTGCACAAGGCGGCCCAGCTGGCGCTGGCCGAGCATGGCGGCGAGCTGCCCACCCAGAGCGTCGATACGCTGATGACGCTGCCCGGCATCGGCCGTTCCACTGCCGGGGCGATCATTGCCCAAAGCACCGGCCAGCAGGCCGCCATTCTGGATGGCAACGTCAAGCGTTCGCTGACACGGCTGCACGCCGTGGCGGGCTGGCCCGGCCAGCCTGCGGTAGAGCGCTCCCTGTGGGCGCTGGCCGAGTACTTCACCCCCACCACGCGGTTGGCCGACTACACCCAGGCGGTGATGGATTTTGGCGCCACGCTGTGCAAACGCAGCAAGCCTGATTGCCTAATTTGCCCGTTCAACGACGTCTGCCGCGCCTACGCCCTGGGCGAGCCGCAGCGCTTCCCGGAATCGAAGCCCAAAAAAGTTACCCCCACCCGTGAAACCCTCATGCTGATGCTGCAGGATCCCCAGGGGCGCGTGTGGCTGGAACAACGCCCGCCCAGCGGCCTGTGGGGCGGGCTCTGGAGCCTGCCGCAGTTTGAGCGCCACGGCGAGCTGAACCACTGGCTGGAGGATAATGTCGTCGCCGCCCGGCGCCTGGCGCCGCTGCCCGCCTTTACGCATACCTTCAGCCACTTCAAGCTTTTGATCACTCCGCAGCCAGTGAGCTGTGAACGGCTCGCCGGAGTGCGCGAAAATGGCCTATGGTATGACGTTCACCAGCCACCTGCGTTAGGCTTGGCGGCACCCGTCAAATCGCTGCTGAGCCAGCTGGCGCCGTTTGACCTGGACCCGGCACCGGGCCCAGCGCGCTGACGACTGGCACGATTTTCATTAGGCATCCGCCCAGGAGCTATTCCATGAGCAACACCGTTTTTTGCCGCAAGTACCAAAAAGAGCTGCCCGCGCTACCTTTCCCGCCGCTGCCCGGCAAGCAGGGCCAGGAAATACAGGCCACGGTGTCACAGCCCGCCTGGCAAGAGTGGCAGGCCCTGCAAACCCGCCTGATCAATGAAAAGCACTTGAACATGCTCGACCCCGAAGCACGCGCCTACCTGATGGAGCAGATGGAACGCTTCCTGGACAACGAAGCCACCGACCAGGCCGAAGGGTACGTGCCCCCCAGCCAGGCATAAGCCCCCGCCAGGGCTCCGCCGTTACCCGCAAAGGGCGCAGGCGTGGCCGTGGCTCACGCGGCCCAATGTGCCCTAAGCATGTGACGAGAAAGAAAGTTTCACAAAGGTGTTGACGAAAACCGAAGCTTTTGGTTTAATACGCACCGTTGGCAAGGGCCAGATAGCTCAGTTGGTAGAGCAGGGGATTGAAAATCCCCGTGTCGGCGGTTCGATTCCGTCTCTGGCCACCACAACGTTGGGGTATCGCCAAGTGGTAAGGCACCGGTTTTTGGTATCGGCATTCCCAGGTTCGAATCCTGGTACCCCAGCCATTGCCAACAAGATTTCTTGTTGATTGGCTAGCTTAACGGCAACTCAATCAAATTCTCAAGAAAACGCGACGCGCCGACATAGCTCAGTTGGTAGAGCAACTGACTTGTAATCAGTAGGTCCCGGGTTCGACTCCTGGTGTCGGCACCACTAAAAGTGGTTTAAAAGCAAAGCGTTAGAGACATTAAAAGGCCGCTCATTGAGCGGCCTTTTTTGTTTTGCATAGATCTTTACATAGATCATTCTTCGCCGGGGTGATTCACCAGCGGAACGCTTAGATCGTAGGTGTCCATCATGCTCGCTGAGCGGTGGCCGCTGGCTTCTTGCTTTTCGTGGCGGGTGCCTTTGGTGTCGGTAATGCCGCGACGCTTTAGGTCGTGCAGGCCGAAGCGCTCCTCTTCTGTAATTATTCCCTCTTCTATCGCCAGCTTTATCAGGCGCTGCCATGCCGTATCTAGGCTGGATTTTCTCAGCTCGCCACCGTCGGCGGCGACGATCAGCGGGCGGCTTTCTGGGTGCATCGGCACCGGCCTTCCTTTTGCTTTCCAGATCCCGGCGCGGCGTTCGGTGGCGGCTGTCCATGCGGTGGCTAGGCGTGGGTACCAGCGAACGACATTATCCCGCGACCCTTTGCGGCGGTTGGTCATTACCCCGGCGGCCGTGCTGTTGGCATCGCTCAGCGTGATGACCTCGATACCACGCAACCGGCAAATATATGCCAGCTCCATGACCATCCACAGGTAGGGCGCGCATGCGCCTTTTTCGCCGCGCGTGCGCTGGCCACGCTGCTGGGCGAACTCGGCTAGCCGCGCGATAGTGGTTAGCTCGGGCAAGCGGCGTTGCTTTCGTTCTTTGGCAGACTCCACCCCCTGGGCTGGATTGCTATCGCAATAGCCGCGGTTGATCCCCCAGCGGAATAGGCGCCGTAGGTAGCGTAAGAGGTGATTTGCTTTTGATGGTGTGCCTTCGGCCGCGATCTTGTCGACCAGGCGCTGAACTAGGGCCGGTGAGAATTGCGATGTGGGCAGATCCCCCAGCGGTTTGCCCAGCTTGGTGGGCATTTCCAGCAGCGCGGCCCGGCAGTATTCGTAATCCTGCTGAGTCTTGATGGCCAGCTCTTTGAGCTGCGCTGATTCGTGAAACTGTTTAGCCAGGTAGCGCAGGGTGCGGCGATCTATGCCACTGCGTTGCTCCATGATGCGGTGAAGCCCTGACAGCGTCGCATCGGACCCGGCGATACGCTCGGTTTTGAGCTTGCCCGCTTCATCACGGTATTGAACATACCAGCGGCCCCGGCCGCGCTTGTCGTAATAAACCCCGTTGGGGAGTTTTGACTGGCTGATGTGCGCGGGTATATCCGGGCTATGTTTTCGCGGGCGTGTCTTCATAGTATGTCGGTCGGGCTCAGCTCAATCGGCTGGGCGGCTTCAATGCCGCCCGCCTTGTTGATCAGATCTATGGTTGTCCAGGGGCCACGACGGCCGTTAAACACGACGACGCCTTGCTCTCTCAAACAGCGCGCGGCGTCGGCTGGGCGCTGGTAGCCGGTTATCTTCTTGATTTCCTCGCAGTCTAGTACGTTTTGTAGGCTCATGACTTATTCCTTGCCCGCCAGTGGTTGAAGCGGTTGCGGATCATGCGGAACGTTTGGCACGCGGCTGGGTTGCTATCCAGCTCTGCGCGGCTGTTGATTTTGCAGGCGGCGCATAGCCAGTCGCGTGCATCTTCTTCGTTATGGGTCCCGTCTGGCAGATCCTGCTCTGCAATCTGGAATTTCACGCGGCGTCGGCGGTCCAGGTAGAGCTGGAAGGCCTTGTCTTGGCAAAGCATTGCCGCTTGCCGGGCATAGGCGCCGCCTTTGGGTGGCAATGGCGGCGGCGTGCGTGCTGGTGGGGTGTGGTTGTGTCTTGTATCTATCATGCTTCTGCCTCACTCTTCGCTGAGCAGGGCGAATGCGCCTGCCGCCACTCTTGGAACTTGGCCATTTCCAAGGGCTTTAATTCTGTCCACCCTTGCGGCCACCCCATTAGCCACTCGACCCACTCCGGGTTCAGCTGGCCACCGTCCGAAGCCATCACTGCATGATCGAGCCGGTCGCCGCTGCGATCCTTGCCACTCTTCCGCGTGAGCGCTGCCGGGCTGCTCCCTTTGCTCATGCTCGCTACTGGTGTTGGCCAACTCTTCGCAGCGGTTGCCAAGCCGGTCCCGCTCTTTCCTGAGCCCGGCTTGTTGTTGTTCCCACACACTGTCGGCGTTGGCCACAATCCAGATGCGATCACGTTTATGAGGAGCCCCTGCGTCGGCCGCAGATATACAGCCCCATCCCGCATCGAACCCCATTTCGGCCAAGTCTCCGAGAACTCGGCCGAGTCCTCGAGCAGTGAGCACTGGGCTGTTTTCCACGAAGACGAATCGGGGTCGTACTTCGCGAATGATCCGCGCCATCTGTCCCCACAAGCCGGAGCGCTCGCCCTCAATACCGGCGCCCCTGCCAGCAACGGATATGTCCTGGCACGGGAATCCGCCCGAAACCACGTCAACAAAGCCTCGCCATGGGTGGCCGTCAAAACTGCACACGTCAGACCAAATTGGGAAAGGCGCGAGGGCTCCATCATTTTGTCGTTGCGCCAGAACTTGTGCGGCGTAGGCATCACGCTCAACGGCGCAGACGGTGCGCCACCCGAGCAGGTGGCCGCCGAGTATTCCGCCACCAGCGCCCGCGAAAAGAGCCAGCTCATTCACTGATACCCCCTTTGATTTTCCGCCGCTCTTCTGCAGCGCGGGCACCTTCACGCCGGGCCACTTCATCCCATACCGCGTTCACTTTTTCGCGGGCAACATGGGTGAACTTCTGTTTCCACTGCTCAAAGACCGCTTTACGGTTTGGCTCAGGGGCTAACAGCATTTGTAATGCCACGAACTTCACCTCTTGCTCTCTGGCCCATTCGAACCATTCAGGTGGGTAGCCGTTGAGGCCGCCTAGCGGGCGTCCGTCTGGCCACTGAGCTGGCCTCTCCATCAAGCAGCCCCCTTGGCTTGGCTGTTTAACGTTATTGAGTTAAGCATCGTCTCCATACTCCCCTTCAATTTCGTCAGCGACATCGTGAACGTCCTTGCCTTGCTCATAGTCGGCTTCTACTGCATCCCTATCGGCGAACATCACGCCGCGGGCCGCTAGCAGGTCGACTAGGGTTTCAAACCACGTATCAAAATCGTGTGTATCGATGTCCATGCTCATACTCCTTTTTCAGCAAAGTTCCGGCGGGAAGTACTCTTCCTGCAGGGCTGGGGATGGCGGCGCGAAGAGGTTTCGCGCGGCTTCTCGGGCGGCGATGGCGTCTTCGTACTCGGCATCGCGCTCGACTCGGTAAATTTCTGAGCTCTGCCACGCTTTAAGGCGTTCGAGCTGGGCTTCTCGCTCCGCTGGGGAAGGCTCGCGGGGCTGGATATCTGGCCCCTGCGTACAGTTAGTGACACGAGTCCAAGGGGACGCGGCTTCGCCGCCTCCCGAAACCCCCTGGTGGCGCTGCGACTTGCTGCGTACTTCCCAGCGGTAAAAGCGGGTCAGGTATTCGTGTTCGTTGCCTCGGCCGTCGGAGACGACGATGCCGAAGGTGCCCAGCTTGTTCTCGCCGTGGCGGCCTTTGGCCTCGGGGTCGTGGTGCACCTCACCAGTGGCGTGGCTGAACGGCTCTTCTCGCAGGCGCTCCAGGTCCACGCGGGGCATCGTCCAGGGTTTGATCGGGCGCTGTTTGCGGGGCAAGTTGGGGCCGCCCATCAAACGTAAGAATTGGTCCCACTGGCCCGCGTTGGCGGCCTTGCGGATCTGGTGCAGGCGATCCGCCACGGGGCGCTCGGGCCGCGTGGCGGCTTCCCAGGCGGCCAGCTCATCGATGTGCTGTTCATTCAGGCGTCGTACTTCACGCCACACGGTGACGCTGGGCAGCCCGACGAACTGAAACTGACGAATGCCCCACACGGCCGCCCAGGACTCAATGCGCGGCGCCACGCTGGTGAGTTCGTGGCCATAACGGTCTTTGTCATCGTTGGCCACGCCTTCGCGGGTGAACTGCTCGCCGTTGATATTCTTCGAGATGTACTTGGCCACGTAGCCAGCGGCGGTGCCCTTGGCGTAGTTGATGCGCTCCACCTTGAACCGCGCGGTCGTCTTGCGGCCACGGCGGTCGTAAAGCTCTTCGGGGGTGTCGGCTTCGGCGTGGCTCTGCATGATCTGGTTGACGCGCTTCGCGTCTTCGCGCTTCATCCAGATCAGTAGATGCCAATGCGGGGTGCCGTCGTGGTGTGGCTCCACTACGCGGATGCCATAGATGCCCAAGTTCTCCCGGGCCAATGCTGCGCGAATACGTGCCCACACCTGCTGCAAATAGGCCTGCGCGTCGCGGGGCGTGCTGCCGTCGTACTTCGGGTTGCTTACGCTGTTCTCAGAGATCACCGGGTGGAAACGGCTGGGCGCAGTGATGGTGTAGAACATGCCGACGTGGCCCATGCGGCGCGATTCCGCCTCGGTGTCGCTGATACGCAGCATCAATTCCGCGCGGCGGTGATCAGGGTTCGACAGACCCAGCTCGGCCAGCTCAGCCAGCGTGTACACCTGGCCTTCCTGGTTGATGGCTTCCAGCGCTTCCAGCAGGGCGCGGGTACGGTTCTTTTGGGAGCGGCGTCGGTCGAGGGTGACGTTGCTGCAGTAAATACCTGCGCGTTTGTGCACACGGTGCGCCTCGCGCTGTACCTGTTCTAACCGGCGGCCGCCCAGGCGGCGCAACTGCCGACGCCACCAAATTGGGTCGGTGAGCTTGGCGAGCTGCACGCTGCTTTTTAGCTTGAGACTAGGCGGGTTAATGCCATGCAGGCGGGCGCGGTGGCGGGCCTTTTCGAGCGCCATTTCATTGACGACGGACAGGCTCATGACCGGGGCGCGATGCCACCGGAACACAGCCATCAATGGAATGATGCCCAGGGGTGGGCTTAGCGGGTTGCGTGAGTTAGCGATTTGTAGTGCCACTTCACGCGCCTGGCCAGAGAGGGTGCGCGCCTTGGGCGCCTTCAGATTGAGCGGGGGCGGCAGCAGGCCCAACCGCAGGCGGCGGTTATGCTCGGCGATGCCCCCGATCAGCTTGCTGCGCTCGCGTTCCAGCGCCGTGGCTTGTGCCTGGGCGTGGTTGATTACCGCTTCATCGTCGTGGGTCACGTTCATGCCGTGTACCACCAAGCGCTCTTGCACGCTGGCCAGCCATGCGCAGGCGGCTTTCAGGCCCTCGATGGTGGTGGAGGCTCGTTTCACCATGCCGTTAAAGCCGCGCTCTAAATCGGTGGCGATGGCTGCAAAGCGGCGGTAGAGGCTGGCGGGGTCGATGAGATCCCGCGCATTCCGGCTTAGCCAGCGGTTAGCCGCGGCGTGACCATGTCGCTTTGAAACATGGACATAGCCATCGGCTAACTGACTGGCCAGCGACGGCAGGCGCTCGAAGTGCGCCTGCAGGAAGGCGTAGCAATCCTGGGTGCCAGAGCTGTGTTGAAAGGCCAGGGCTAACGCGCTCACGCCCTAGTCTCCTGAGCCACTCCGATGATGCGCGGTGGCGTTTCGCAGAGAGCGGCCGCCATCGTAGCGGCGATAGCCAGATCGTATTCGCTTAAAACGCCCTCGATTTGAGTTAGTTGGCTGCCAAGTTTTTCGACTTCGCGCCTCAGCTCTTCACCGGCCATTTTGCTGTTCTGCGTCGGCTGAGCCGCAAGCTCAGCGGCGAGGCTTTTCAGTTGCGCGTGGGCCTCATAGAGCCCAAGCATGACCTTATTCACGTTCATGCGACCCCCTTTTCGATCAGGCTGAGCCAGTGGAGCGCCGCCTTGGTGTTGCCCTCTTCCAGCGCTACGCGGGCGTGGCTGGCCAGCTCTGCGCTGGGGTGCGTGCGGTTGCGGATCTGGTCTTTCAAACCGCTGGCGTACTCGCTCATGCGGTGGATGGCGGCGCGCACGGCAGCGCGTTCGGCTTTGGAGAGCTGGCTGATTTGCTGAGTGGCATCGACAGAAAGGCCGGCGCTTTTCAGCACCAGGCGGCGCTCGGCAAAGGGGAGGCCCGCCCACACGCCGACCAGATCTTGATCGGCGGCGCGTTGATGCAGCTCGGCGCGGAGTTCGCCAAAGCCTGCGCGGTCGGGCTGAACGCGCGGCGGTGATTGGCGAGCGGGTAGCGGGGTAACGTTAGCCATGGCGCTTACCTCAGTGTTCCAGAACGATGGGGCGGCGGGTGTCGGCATCCACTACGCGGGCGAGGCCAGCGTCGCGTGCTTGCTGAATCATGCGGCTGAGGTCGCGGGCAGTGAGCATCACCGGGCGGCCGCTGTCGTCGCGGAAAATCACGACGTGCGACGTGGTGGCGCCTACGTCAATGCGCGACGACTCGTTTACGCTATCGAGGTCGGCAAACGCCTGAATGGCCGCCACTTCGGCGGTGGCTTCGCTGTGGCCGTAGTCGTTCACCAGCGTCCCGATAGTGATGAGCAGCGCTTCGGCGCGGCTGTCCCAGCGGTGACGCCATAGAATTTCTGTGGCGAGATCGAACGGAGATTTTGCTGAATTGATCGGTAGTACGTTCATGGCTTCGGTTCCTTCTCTGTTGGCTTAAACCCAGCCAGGCGTATTTGTCCCTGCGCTTCCAAGGCCATCTTTCCAAGCAGCCAGTTAGAAGGGCGGATGTTGACGTCTGGATTTGGGCAGTGGCTCGGTACGAGCGTCTCATCGATGCTGACGCGCCCTTTGCAGCGGTACCCGCACTTGAATTCGTTGGTGCAGTACAGGTACAGCTCGCGGAGCTCAGGAATGTGCGTCTTCGAAGTTCGCACTTTCATGTAGCTACCGCAGTGAGGGCAGTCGAGCCGGAGCCGACTGAACTCGACCACTTCGTCTTCATTCGTTTCAGTCACTTCGCCCCCTTGTGTCGTACAGGGCGCGGCCTCGGCCAGTGAGGCTGCCCACGCCCTTGCGCATGCGACGGCGCAACAACCACTCGGCGGCTTGATCAATCGTTTCAAGCCCCTGTTGCTGCCTGACCGCCTCCAGCTGGCGTTCTAGCTCTTCATCCAGCACTAGGTGGTGTTGAGGCATTCCGGGTGCTCCTTTAGGGCCTTTTTTGTGCCTGCCTTCACGACGCACGCTGGCCCACACTAGAGGTGAGGATGTCGCTAACGCCCAGCGTCTCTAGTGCCTCTTTCAAAATGAGCTGGCGTAGCAAGGTGGCTTTCGACATCCCGGTGTAATCCACCAGGGCATCGATCAGCTTGGCTTCGTAGTCGTCCAGGTTGACCGCGGCGTAGCGTGAACGGATGCGGCGAGCGTCTTGGTGCATGGCTGGGTTCCTTATGCAACGTCACAGACGGGGATTAATCGGCGATGAGTGAGTCAGATTTGTATTGGTTCAGGCCGCGCAGGGTCAGCATGCGGATGGTGGCCGAGACGGTGCGCATTTCCTCACGCGCCACCTGCTCGATGCGCTCGCGCTCTTCGGCAGTGATGTAGATGTTGAGCTGCTGGTTGCAAGGTGCCTGCTGGGCACGAACGTTCTCTTTTGATGGCATGGCGTTTGCAGTTGGCATGGTTTAGGCTTCCTATTAATTCGATTTGGTTCGCATTGGTGAACAAAAGGGCTGTTGATGAAATCAGCGCATATCCGCAAGCCGCATGTGCTTGCCTTCTGCCGAAAGGTGGTACCCGACGCAAAGCCGGTTTACGTACCGGTGCAAGACGCCCCGCGCACGCGGCCCAACGAGTGCTTTTCCAACGTACGGGGCGTTCGTCTCGTGCTGGGCGGCGAGATAGTGGTGGGCTGGTCGATCTGGGAATGGCCGCGCGTGTTGATCGAGGCCGAGTTTCACGCGGTGCTTCGATTGCCGAGCGGCAAACTGATCGACGTGACGCCCCGCGAACGAGATCTCAGCAAGATCACCTTCGTTTCTGACGCTCGCTACACCGACCGCGGGCAGCGCGTGGACAATATCCGTAAGCCCCTCGGCACCGACCCAGCCATAGCGAATCTGATCGCGCTGCATGAGCGTCACTTTGTAGTCGCGAATGAACTTGAGGTGGTCGACGAGCGTCGCCAAGCACAGCTGCTCGCAGAGGAAAGGCAGCTGGTGGATGACATCGTATTGGCGCGGCATCGTCTCGAAGAACGCTATGGATAGGGCCTTTCGGGGCAATCGCACATGAAGGCACTGGAGTACCGATGTTTTTGTCTCATTGGCAATCATGGGCTAAGGCTCCTGAAGGCGGTGCAATGTGCTTAACGTTGTCTTGATGTTTCGAATATTGGTGGAGATATCCTACCGTGTCAAATGTTTTGGTTGAAAATATACCCCAAAGAATTAGGGAAGAAATATCCCTGCTCGGTTTGTCGTTGGCTGAAACCTCACGTCGTGCCGGGGAAAACTCTCCCCAGCGTCTCAAAGACGTGCTGTCAGGCAGGCAAAAATGTTCTGCTGATTTACTCGCGCGCTTAGCAACATTGGGGGTGGATATATCCTACGTTTTGACCGGGGAGCGCACTAAAGAGGCCAGCAGCATTGCCGAGCAGCCTGCGACGTATCTTGAACAGCGCATGAGTGACCCAAGCGTGGCGTCAATCCCGATGTACGACGTGGAGTGTGCCGCGGGCAGCGGCCGCAGCTTTGAGGGGGAACCCGTGCTGGGCTACTTCCACATGGACCGAACCGTTCTCAGCGAGCTGAAACTACCCGCTGAGTCAGGGGCGTGGGTACGGGCGCGCGGCGATTCGATGATCGGCACGATTGATGATGGCGATTACGTGTTCGTGGACTTCACGCAGCGTGACCCGAGCCGTGAGGGCGTGTACCTGATCTTGATGGATGGCGAGCGCCGTATTAAGCGGATGCAGCGCGTAGCGGGTGGGGGCTGGCTGTTGATCAGCGATAACCCGCGCTACGACAAAGAGCTGATAGCACCGGAGCAAAAGCAGTTCGTTGAAGTGCTTGGCCGGTGTTTGGTGAACCTGGGGCAAGTGCTCTAGGGGTATTACAAACGACAGGGAGAAATGGAATGAAACAGTTGATTGCTACCATGGTGCTGACTGGCCTGCTCAGTGCGCCTGCGCTGGCGGACTCGATGGAGTCACTCATTGATGAGGCTTACAGCCTGACCTCTATTGGCTTTGATATGGCCGAGTATGGTTCCTCTCAAAGCACGGATGATGTGGTGCAGTGCATGGACATGATGAGGGAGCACCAGCCCAAGGCCGATGAGCTACGGTCTCGGATTACCGAACTACCTTTCAGCGTTGCTCAATCCAATCTGGAAATGGCTGCCATCGATCTACGGCGCTGCCTGTCCTGCATTCCTGATGCCGTCTCAAGCTGTGAAGCGGCTGAGACTCTGATTGATACCTCTGAGCAATATCTCAACTGACCGCCCGGAGGCGTATCACTCATGAAACGTGCAATGAGATGGTTTTTTTCAATCGCTTGGCTGGTGTGTGCACCTGCCGCCATGGCAGAGACATTGAGTGGCACTGTTATCGCCGTCACCGATGGCGATACCGTGGTGTTTGAGTCAGACGGCGAGCGCTTGCGGGTGCGTTTGACCGAGATCGACGCTCCGGAAGGCGACCAACCCTACGGCGATGCCTCGACCGAGCTGCTAACCCGGCTACTGAGCGCGGGCGATGTGACGCTGGAATCGGCGGGCACCGACCGCTATGGCCGAACGCTGGGCCGTTTCTACGCCGGGGGCGTGGATGTAAACCGTGAAATGGTGCGCCAGGGTGGGGCGTGGGTGTACCGCGACTACATGACGGACGCGACGTTTCTGGACGATGAAGCGGCCGCCCGTGCAGAGGGCGCGGGGCTGTGGTCGGGTGATGCCCCTGTGGAGCCCTGGGCCTGGCGGCGGGGTGATCGAGATGCAGCGGCAACGGTGCCCACCGTCACGTCGAACGACTCGCCCTGGAGCTGCAGCGATAAGCCCTACTGTGGCGACATGACCAGTTGCGAACAAGCCTACTTCTTCCTGGAACAGTGCGGCCTGCAGCGTCTTGACCGTGATCGTGACGGTGTGCCGTGTGAAAGCATTTGCCGGTGATCATCTATGCGTTTGACGTACTTGGGGCCGCTGGCCATTGGAATTGACCACCCTGCCTTGGCGGGGGTGGATTGCGACGGTTACTCCCCGAACTGCTTTGCGGTGGAAGTGGGGCCAGAGGCGGGCGTGCATGGCCCCGTGATCGAGGGCGATGTGCTGGTGGTGGATGAATCGCACAGCCTAGGGCACGATGACCTGGCCGTGGTGGAAATGGACGACGCGCTCCACCTCTACAAGACGTTTCGCGTGGGGTCGCGGTATCGGCTGCTGCCGCTGAATGGTGGCAACGGGCTGATGGCCACCGCGCGTATGGTGCGCGGGGTGGTGGTGCACCAGGCGCGGTGCCAGTTGGATGAGGCGCTGTAACCATTAAGCCCGCCACCGTGCGGGCTTTTTGCTGCCTGAACGCTGGCGTTCTAGCGTTATAAAACGCTAGCGTTATTTTTTTATCAAAACCCCTTGCAAGGTACTACCTTGGGTACTACTATTGGAAGTGTGAGGCGAACGAAGCCCACGCCCTGAGCGAACTGGCCCAATACCGGGCGCAGAACCAAGGAGAAACAACATGACTACTACTATCGAACTTCAAGTTTTCAGCGATGGCCTCGGCGACGAATGGAACGATATTGACGCTGCAGGTGAAGCCTTCGCCGCATTCCTTGAGAGCCGCATTGCTGCCGAATATCCCAACGCTGACGTCGATGTCAGCTATCACGCCAACCTCGCGGGCTGCACCTCTGACCATGTCTACAGCGACGATGGCGATGAAGACACGATTCAAGACCGTGTCAACCAGCTTGCAGAGCGCGCATGGGAAGACTTCTGCGACTCAGACGCCGCCGCAACCCTCTAATCATCATGCCCCGGCCACGCGCCGGGGCTCTACTATGGAAACGGCACCATGACCGACGCCAACCGCAAGAAAAAACGCCCCAGCATCTACCTAAACCCACCGCTGCAGGCCGTCGCCGACCAGCTGAGCGATAGCCAAAGCCTGAGCGCCCGCCTCGGCACCATCGCCGAACGCTACGCCCTGGTCTGCAAAGCAGCGCCCAGCCTCAGCCCCCAAGAGCGCGACCTGCTGGCCAACACGCTTTCGGGATCATTCGTTGAACCGCTGTTGATCAAGCACCTTGATGATGAGATTGAGGACAGCGACGCAGGCGACGCCTCAGCACTCCGCGACCTCGCCGCCCGCGTGCGGGAAATGTCACTGGCAGAGCGCGTCGCCCTGGTCGAATCGCTGGGGTTTTGACATGCCCGCCCCTCTCAACCTCGAAGGTCAACGGTTTGGAAAGCTGGTGGTCATCGAGCGTGCGGGCAAGGTCAAATTTGGGCACATGGTCGCCGCCTGGAAATGCCGATGCGACTGCGGACGTTATGAGATTGTCCCGCAACCTCGATTGCCGACGCGCCAAAGCATTCCCAAAAGCCATCGCGTCACCGCCTGCGAGGTATGCCGCCGCCCTGCGTGCGTCGTGTGTGGCAAGCCCGTACCGATGAACAGGCCGCGCAGCATTACATGCAGCGACGCATGCCAACAAACCCATCAGCGCGCCAACCAGTTAGCCCATTACCACAAGCGCACGGAGCAAGACCCCGGCTACTCCATGCGCCAGTACCGCCGAACACGCGAGCGAATGAAGCACGACCCCGAGTATGCTGCGCAGATACGCGAGCGGTGGAAAGAAGCACACCGCCGAAACCGGGCCAACAAAACGCCGGAGGAGGTCGAACGCGACCGGGAATACCAGCGGCAATGGTACGCCGACAACCGCGACTACATACTGGAGCAACGCAGACAGCGGCTCGCCGCCATGTCGCCGGAAGAGCGCGCCACTCACGACGAACACATGCGGAAATTGGGGCGCGAATGGCGGCGGCGGTGGCGGGTATGGCTAGACCAGCACCCCGACGAAAAAGCGCATTACCGTGAGCGCTACCGGGAATGGGTGCGCGAACGCGAGCTAAACGAACTCATGCAGTCACTCAGCCAGCTGGATGACGAAAAAGGCAACGACAATGAATGACATGATCGAACACAACAGCGGCCAGCCGCTCGACATTACCCAGGAAACCACCCAGGCGCTCAAGCGCCGCTTAGCCCATCAGATGGAGCTATCCGCGCGCCACCTGGTAGAAATGGCCAGTATTTGGACAGAACTAGAGCGGCGGGGAGAGGATCTATCCGCACTGCGCACCGGATTGACCGACTACCTGCCCAAAATCGCGGCAGGCGAGCTGGACGCTCAAGCGGTGGTCATGTTCGCGGGCAACCGGCAGCTACTGCGCTATCTCTGCACGCTACCCGTCAGCCAACAGCAGCGGCTCATCGAGCAGGGCAGCGTCGAAATTTACCTCCCCGAAAGCCAGCAGGTCACGCCCCGCAAACTCTCCCAACTATCCGGCCGCGAGGTAACTCAGGTTTTCGGTCATGGGCTGGTACGCTCAGTGAGCGAGCAAAAGCAGCTGGCCCAGAGTAAGGCCAGCGTACGCAAAGCCCGCAAGCCGAAAAACAGCACCCCGGCGGCTCGCATTCACTACGGCACGCTAGAGATCGATGGCGAACGCGTGTATGCCGCTGGCCAACCGCTCAAAGCCGAGCAGCTGCTGGACATGCTTTCGCAGTATTACAACGCTGATTTAACCCGAGCGATCCGACAAAAAGCCGACTAGCGCCCCGCGCCACCCCGCTAAGCCCGCCCCCGTGCGGGCTTTTTGTGGGCGTTAGTTGGGCGGAGTGTGCTCGCCGTCGCGCTTTTCCAGCTGTAGTGCTGTGGTGTAACTCGACTCGGTGAGGCTGTGGGTGACTTCGGTGATGATCCATGGCGTGGCGTCGATCTGAGGTTTCCAGCCGATGCACCAGGCGGGGGTTTCGGGGAAGAGGTCGGGGTCGCCTATTGCTTGGGTGATTGAGAAGTGGGCGGTGCCGCGTTGCAGGCGTTGCCATTCGGCTTGGGCGGCGTCTAGCGCTTCTTGTTCGCTGGCGTAGGTGTGGCGTAGCTGTTGGGTGTTTTGTGGATCGCCGACGGTGACAGCGATTCGCTCGGCGTGGGCTTTGTCGTTCCATAGCGCGGTGACGCCGGTAAAGGCGTCGCGTTCGGCGTGCATGTAGCGGTGTTGGTCGCCGCTTTGGCGGCGGAGTTGGATGGGGGGGATTTCTAGCCCGCTGGCGGTGGTGGCCTGGCCCATGGGTACGAAGATCAGGTTGCCGGTTTTGACGGTGGCCACGGCGTCGAAGCGCTCTGCCAGGCGCGTGAGAAAGTGGAGATCCGATTCGTCGGTTTGGTCGATGTGGGTGATGCGCACGCCTGCCAGGGTGGCGCCCACGCTGGCCACCAGCTCATGGCGAGCGGCGATGGTTTCGATGATGTCGCGCACGGTCACGCTATCCCAGCTTTGTGTGCGTTTACCCGGCAGGCCTTGGCGCATGTTGGCACTGGAGGCGCGGATGTTGAGGGTATCCGGCGCGCCGGTGTGCTCCACCTCATCGACGATGAAGGTGCCGCGCTCGGTGAGGGCTTGGCCTTTCCAGCCGATGGCCAACGTCAGCTCTGCGCCGGTGGGCGGTATATCGAGCATGCCGTCATCGTCGGTGAGTGTGATATCGAGCTGGTCGGCTTGCATGCCGCGCCGATCATGCAGGGTGAGCGATGCCAGGCGGGCGCGAAACTCGGGGCTGATGAGTTGGCCCTGTAGGCTGATGCGGTAGTCGGGCTGCATGCTCATGCCAGCGCCCCGGTAATGGCGCGTAGGGCACTGCTTTCCAGTATGCCGAGCAGCTCGGTTCGGCCTTCATCAATGCGTGTGAGCTTGATATCGAACCCGATTTCTTTTGCGGCACCATCGCGGAAAAACTCTCTTTTGCGCTCGGTGAGGCTTTCGATGGTGTACATGCCGTAGTAGGTGCCGGTGCCCTCGATGAGTGGCCACGCGCGGCCCTGGTCGGCCAGGGCGCGGAGCATATCGAGATTCTGCTGGCCGCCGGTGAACATGGGCAGCAGGGTGCCGGTGAGGTTGATGGTGTCGTCACCGGGGCCGAGAAATTGATGCACCGGGCGGGCGTTGATGCGTGAGGTGCTGGCGTGCCGCCAGTTGGTTTGCCGCTGTAGTTCCTGATAAGCGGCAGTGCTGAGGCCGAAGACGAACAGGCCGTAGGTCATCATCATGGGGTTGCCCTCAATCGTTATCGTAGAAGTTGCGGCGGCTGGCGGCGGCGGTGCGGCGCTCGGCATCTTGCAGGGCGCGTTGCACCTGTTCATTCACCAGGCGTGCCAGGGCTTGCTCATCCATGCCGGGCGCGGCGTTTACGACGATGCCGCCCAGGTTGATATTTACGACTGCCGCTTGTCCGCTGGTGTGGCTTTGCAGGGGCGGGCGGGCGTCAATCTGGATGCCGCTGGTGTCGATGCGCAGCGGGTCGAATTGGGGGAGCTCTGGCCATTGGAACTTGAGCGCATCCAAGCTGGGTAGCGTTGGCCGCTCAATCTGCAAGGCGTCGAGCGTGGGCGTATCCAGCGTGGGCGCTTCTGGCGTGGCCATACTGGTGTGAAGGCTGGGTAGGTCGGGCAGTATGGGCGGTGTGACTTCCAGCGCGATAGCGGGCGATGCAAGCCCGGCGCCGAGCATCAACCCGGCCGCCGCGTTGCGTAGACGATCTGTAAGACTGCGTACTTGATCGACAGGACCATCGGCGGAGCGGCTGATGCCTTGATTCAATCCGCTGGCCACATCGTTACCGATGCTGCGAAAGACGCGGCTTGGGGAGTGCGTATCCAGTGCATCCCGCGCGGTGTTCTCGGTGCCGGTGGCGAGCCCTTTTACAGCGTTCCATGCTGAACTGGCTCCATTGCGGATTCCATCGCCCAGGCCGTTGGCAATATCACGGCCGACATTCATGGCGTTGCCCACGGCGTCGCTCATCCAGCCCGCAATATTGCTTGCCATGCCCGTGACCTGGTCGCGCAGTGCCCCGGCCATGCTGGCGATCCCGTTGATCATGCCTTCCACGATGTTGATGCCGAAGCCTTCGAACACGCGGCTCGGGGAGTTGATGCCGAGCACGTCTTTGAACCAGGTGGCTATGCCGCTGGCCATGCCGGTGATCCACTCGCGCAACGCGGCGAGCTTTGCCCCCAGCCCGCTCAGCAGTCCGTCGATCACAAAGCCGCCGAGCGTGCGGAACCCTTCGGGCACCGAGACGCCCAGCCGCTCTAATGTGTGGGTGAAGGTGCGATAGATCAGCCCAAGCGGTGACCAGTTGATGAGTAGCCGCGCGACGCCGCCCACGCCCTCATCGAACGCGGCTTTGACTTGCTGCCAGAGGCCCTGGAAAAAGCCCTTGATGGGCTCCCAGTATTTGATGATCAGGAATGCGGCCGCGCCGATGGTGGCTACTATGGCCATAATGGCCCAGCCGATGGGGTTGGTGAACAGGAATACAGCAAACCCTTTTAGCGCACCGAGTAAGGTAATCAATATCCCCTTACTGACAGCCATGAAAATAGCGGTGATGGCGCGTAACGCTTTCAAGAATCCAAAAACCTGCCTGCCCGCCCACTGAAATGCGGCCCCCACCATCTTGACAGCGCTCCATACAGGCCCTTTCAGCAGCTTGCCCAATCCACCAAGGGCGCGAGAGAAAAGGCCGACACGCTTTGTGCCTGCGGCGGACTGAGAGCCAAATCTGAATAACTGAATACCCAAGGATGACATGGCAAACCGGGCGAAGAGCAGTGGGCTCAAAATGCTGGCGAACGTCATCGTCACGGCGCCGCCAATGGTGGCCAGTGCGATCATGCCCGCCGCGACTTTGGCGATAGTCCCTGCCAGCTCGGGGTTGGCTTTGATCCAGTCGCCGACGCCGCGCATGACGGCGGTGATGTTCTGCACCAGGTCGCGCAAAGGGCCTTCGTTTGTGTCGGTGATAGAGTTGCCGATTTCTTCCCAGGCGCTGCGCATGCTTTTGAGGTCGCCGCCGAGGTTATCGGCCATGATGCGGGCCATCTCGGCGTTTTCCCCGGCGTTAGTTTGCAGGGCGTTGATCAGCTCATCGAGCATGCCGTCTGACATGCCGTTGACCAGCTCGGTCATGCCGGAGCCTGCCTCGGCACCGAAGATGGCGGAGAGCAGGGCGCGGCGTTCGACGTTGCCCAGATCCCGCGTGGCGTTGTTGATGTCGCGGAGGATGTCGGGCATGGCGCGCATGTTGCCGTTGGCATCGGCCACTTCGAGGCCGAGCTGTTCCATGGCATCGCGGCCTTCCTTGGCGGGTTTGGTCAGGCGGTTGGTCATGGCGCGCATGGCGGTACCGGCCTGGCTGCCCTGAATACCAATGTTGCCCATCAAGCCCGCCATGGCGGCGGCCTGCTCCATGGTGAGATCGAGGTCTTCGGAGCCGCCCAAGTACTTCATGGTTTCGCCGAGCATTTCGAGATTGACGTTGGCGCGGCTGGCGGTGCCGGAGAGTATGTCGGCGACGCGGGCCATGGCGCCATCGGCTTCCATGTCGACCTTGAAGGTGCCCGCGATGTTGGAGGCGATATCCGCCGCGCGGGCCAGCTCGGTGTTGTTGGCCAGGGCGAGATCGAGCACATCGCGCATCGAGGACTGGATGGCCTCGCTGCTCATGCCCGCTCGTAGCAGGAACTCTTGGCCTGCCCCTACTTCGGTGGCACTGAACGCGGTGGAGCCCCCCAGCTCGCGGGACTGGGCGCGTAGTGCCAGGTAGCGCTCATCGTCGGCCCCGAATCTGCCAACGGCTTGTAGGGCGCTCATTTGCTCCCCCCAGGCAACACCTGGTGCGAGCAGGCGGCTGGCGGCGTAGCCTTGGGCCATGCCGGTGCCGAACATGCCCATGCCGACGCCTTGGGCGCGGGCGACGTTGGCCATGCCGCTCTGGTAGCGGTCGCGGGCCTGGGTTAAGCGGCGCTGGCGTTCGGCAACTTCGGAGAGGTGCCGCTTTTGCTCCTGCAGGGTGGTATTTAGCCGGTCTTCCTGCGTTCGCATTTCACGAGCGCTACGCGTGGTGTTATCCGTACTAATACCCGCTTCGTCTAAACGAGTTTTCAGGCCGCGCAGTCTCTCGGTTAAGTTTGATTGGGTCTGTGTGAGCCGCTTGACCTCTTCGTCTGCATGACGTGTACGGTTGCGATAATCCTTTATCGCTTTACTAGATTTATCGTACGCCTGTTGCTGGCTGGTTAATCGTATACGTGCTCGCTCTACTGTACCGATCAGCTCTTGGTTCACATTTTTATTTTCTAGAACCTGCTTTGCCAGCCTGTCATATTCCCTACGCGCTACTTTCAGGCTCGCCTTGATATTTGTATGGGCGTTGTGCTGCTGATCAAGCGCCTGGGTGTACTCGCGGGCGCGGCTTTGGGCATCGCGCATCGCGCGGATGTTTTGCCGCTCGGCGATACGGGCCTTGCGGTAGCTGGTGAGGTCGCTTTGTGTGCGCTGCAGGTCGCGTAACTGGTCGCGGGTTTCGCGCATGGCCTGGCCGGTGTGGCCTGCGTTTTGGCGCATGCGCTTTAAGGGGCCGGTGACGCGATCCACCGCGTTCAGCATGACTTGAAGGCGTAGGTTACGCGACATCGGCTGTTCCTATTGGCTGTGTTTCGGTTTGCCCTTGGGCTTGCTGCCTTCGTGGCGTTTGCGGGCGCGTTCGCGCCATTCCATGAGTTCGTCGAGTTCCATGCCGTCCATGGCGGACGGCTCCCAGTGAAACACCATGGCAAGATCTGCCATGGCGTCTTCGACGAACTCGGGGAGGCTTACGCTTCGATGTCCTTGTACTTCTTTGGGGTCAAAAAACCGTTTAGCGCGGTGCCGAGCTGGACCAGATCCACGATGTCCATGGTTTTGATTTCGGCTTCGGTGAGCGCGGGCGAGGTGATGCGGGGCATGACTTTGGTGAGTGCTGCGACATCCAGATTCATGATGTCGACCAGGGAGACGCCGCGCATGCCGCCGCTCATGGGTTTGCGCACGGTGATCTCTTTCACCAGCGTTTTGCCCCGCTGCAGCGGGGTTTCCAGTTCGACTACCTCGGTGGGTACGCCGGGGGCGGTGGCGGGTTGGGCTTCGGTGGCTTCTACGGCTTGGGCTTCGGTCTTTTCGCTCATTGCGATGGCTTCCTATGGGTTGGGCTTGGCCGCCTGGGCGGCCGTGGTGCTTGACTGGTTAAGGATTACAGGCCTAGGGCTTGGCGGCGCTGGGCGAGCCGATCTTCGCCGCGCACGTTGAACACGTAGCCGGGCACGTCGCGCTCGATCACGTCTTCGCCGTCGACGGTGAGTTTGAAATAGCTGAGCGTGGTGGTGACGCTGATTTGGTTGTTGTCGCCTTTGCTGGCATCGCCGAGGTTGATGGTTTTGTGGCGGCCGCGCATGACGATCTCGACCGGGATGATGCTGCCGTCTTCGTCGGATTCGTATGAGCCGGTCATGCGGAGCAGGGCGGCGTCGTGCACTGGGCTGCCGTAGGTATCGAACAGGCCGTTGACGGTCATGCCGCCGAGGGTCCATTCGAAGGTTTGCAGCTCATTGCCGTGGTCGACTTCGATGGGGCCGTCCATGCCGCCGCCTTCGTACTCGACCATGCGGCGGGCGAGTTCGGGCAGCGTTAGCTCGGGCACCATGCCCTGCCAGTTGTTGCCGTCGCCGAACAAATTGAAGTCTTTGAGGATATTGGGAAGCATGTTTTGGCTCCTTTCATGGCCTATGGCGGCGGCGGTTTATTCGCTGATGCGGGCGGCGAAGTCGACCAGGTAACGGTCGGTGATGCGCTGCTGGAAGGTGAGGTTTTCCAGCGGCGGTACCGGGGTGTAGTCGTAGTCGATGTAGAGCTTGCCGCTCTTGAGTACCTCGGGGCTGTTGAGGGATTCGTCGAACCAGGCGGAGCCGCCGAGGATGTAGCCACGCCGTGTCAGCTCGCGGAACTTGGCGTTGACGCCTTCGATGATGTCGCGCACCAGGCTGGGGTGCATGGGCTTATCGACGGCCCAGAAGTGGGCTTCGGCGATGGTGTCGGCCAGTACCTGGGCGGTGCGGGTGTAGGACTCGAACGCGAAGAGCGGATCTGCCGAGCAGGTGCGAGAGCCCCAGAAGCGGAAGCCTTCTTTGCGGATGAGCACGGTCACATCGGCTTCGTTGAGGTAGCCCGCGTCGGTGGCAGGATCTTGCAGATCCCAAGAGAGATCTTTGGTAATGCCGGTGACGCCATTCACGGGCATGTTCGAGAGCGTCTTGTGCCAGCCGATTTCGTTATCCAGGCGTGCGCGGTGGCCAAGGGCCTTGGCGACGGCTGAGAGCGGGCGGGTTTCTTCGGCGTCGACGTCGAAGGCCTGAAAGTTCGGCCAGATCACCATGAGTTCGCGCTGGCCAAAGTTCTCGCGGTACATGCGCGCTTCTTCTTTGGTTTGGCAGCCGTGGGCGTAGGCGTACACGAAACCGCGCAGCTGTTGGGCGATGCCGACCAGGGCAGCGGTGACGGCTTGGGTGTCGAGATCCGGCGCGCCGAAAATGCGTGGCTTGACGCCAAACTTGGTCTCGGCGGCGGTGAATGCTTGGATGCCCATTTTCTGGCCCGTTTGCTGATTGACGCCGCCGATGACGTTGGCGGTGGTGGCCTGTTCGTCGCTGCCTTTTTCGACGCGCACCACGATTACCACGGCTCGGGTTTCTTCCACTATGGCGGTGAGCGCGCGGCGCAGGGTGCCTGCTGCCCCGGCGTTGGCGATGGCTGCGTACAGGTCCGTGACCAGGACGGGTTCGTTCAGCGGGAACGGTGGATTGGTGCCGCCGGAGAGGCGCACATTGTTGGCGGTGCTGGGCGTGCCTTCGCCGTTGCCGTTGACCGCCACGGATACCAGGCCGTTGGCGGCTGACAGCGCATCAATGGCGCTGGCCACTTCGTTGGCGGTGCTGAGGATCTCGCCGTCTGCGTCGGTGGCGAGGGTCACTGTGATGTGTCGATCGCTCACTGCCACGTTGATGGCCGTCGAGGGTTCGCCGGGGTCCAGGTGGGTGATGGTGATGTTATTACCGCCGGTGCCGATAGCGGCGGCGGTGTAGGTCAGGGTGCCATTCGTGTTTTGGCCTGTGATGGTGGCACTGGCGGCCACCCCCGGGCTTGCATCGGGGGCCGTGGCCACCAGCCCGATGACGGCGGTGGATACGGTGCGAATGGGGCGGGTCCCTTCGTTGATCTCGGTGACACGCACACCATGGTGAAAGTCTGACATTGGCTTGTCTCCTGCGCAGGTTCAAGCGGGGTTCTTTGGCGGTGTTAGTGGTGCCATGTTGTGTGGGTTACGCGCGGGAGGGTAGTGGCGGGCGTTGTGCGAGTCGGGTTGTACAAAAAAGCCCGCCAAGGCGGGCTAGTGCACTAGCACCTGGGGGTCACCACACAAGTTGCTCTATGGCGTCTTTGTCGCCTTTTTTCACCAATTCATCTAGCCGATCTTTCACGCTCCAGCTGTGCTCATATATCGATTCAATGTAGCCCAAGGCCGCCAGGGTCAGCGCGTCGATTTCCGTTGCGCTCAGCTCTCGGTTGACGTTGTCGCCCGCTCGGAATGTGAGCGTTGCATCGGGCTGGCCAGCAGCGATCAAGCGTTGGGCTTTTGCTGAGAGACCGAGCAGATTTATCTGGTCCTGGGGGCGGGTTTGAACCACGTCGGGCTCACCATTGAAGTCATATTCCAGGCCCGCCGCGAATGCGGCATCGCGGGCGGCGTCCAGCTCGCGGCGTTTCCTGGTGGCCAGTTGCTCCAGCGTTTCCGCAGGTGGGTCGGTGATGACCGGGTGGCCATCGTCGCCCGCCACCACGCGCTTGCCCTGTTCACGCGCGGCGAGTGCCTGTTCGTACGTTGCCGTTTCGACGGGTATCGCGTCCTGGGGGAGCTTGCAATCTGGGTTGGGTATCTCGACCAGGGCGCCGTCGTCATCGGCGCTGGGCACGTGCAGTTTCAGGGTGCCGTAAAGCACGCTGGGCAAGAACGCCTCTTTCGATGGACTCCAGTAGTACTCACTCATGTCAGTTTCCTATTGCGAAGTAATGAATAAAGCGGCCAGATCCTGAGACGGCACTGTTGGGGGCGGCCACTTCCGCGCGGATCGTGCAACTGGTGGTGTCGAAGGTGATCGGGCGCGCAAAGACTTCGTCGTCGCCTGTGACGCCATTGCGAATCGTCGGGAATACGCCCCAGCAACCGTTGGGGAAGCGAATAGGGAATGAGAGATTGGCGTTGGCATCGCCATCGATGTGGCCGCTGACGCCCCACTGGAAAATCATGCCGCCTGGAAGGGGTTGCCAGCCGCTGCCACCCAGTGACCCTTGGAATAGGCTGGCTAAGTTGTTTTGATCATAAATATCCAGCCACTCTGTCCACACGCCATTGCTTTTCTTTCGATGCTTTAGGCCATTATTTCCAGCCACCCCGAAATAGGTTTGAGATGTGAACGATGCGCTGAAATTCTGTTGCAGAATATAGCCATTTCCCGGTGAGTTGAGCGCGCCGAACGCATAGTAAAGCCCTGACGGGTATGGATTGTTCAAGTTGTCATTAATTCGTGGTGCTACATCGACGCCAAGCCCAAATTGCTTGAATGCCACATGGGTTTTTTGCGCTGTCATTAATGCGCTATCGTTATTACCAGCTAATGCCAGCGCTTCACTGGCCATATTGAGTGCGTGGGTGTGTGTGCTTCCTGATGCTTGATTAAGCGTGCCGCCGCTCAAAGTGCCGGGCGTACCCATGGAAATGGTGCGGTTGGCACTGAGGTTGCCACCCCCAATCAGCCCAGGCCCCGGGCTGATTGAACGCGATGTCTCTACTGGCGTCAGGTTGCCCGAGTGATAAAACTCACTCCATTCTGCATCCCAGACGCCATTGTTTTTGTGGCGCCAGTACACAGAGCCCG
>ERZ941748.113-NODE-113-length-38423-cov-8.884487_pt1 | contig 38423 bp, 33 predicted proteins | sample MGYA00521092_ERZ941748 | MGnify/ENA primary metagenome ERZ941748 (study PRJEB32759, sample SAMN07749897) | skin metagenome | biome: transportation; feature: city; material: polyester macromolecule | host: Homo sapiens | place: Hong Kong:ISLAND line | collected... | reverse complement strand
ATGCTGATATTCTAAATCAGCCCGATCTCCATCAGCAATTGTTAACGCACCCTAGTGTCACCATACCGAGAGTGCTACCACACCTGGTGGTGGGGGCAATGTGTTGAAATAGGCAGGTTTGATCCCCGTCAGTGATGCTTTGTGTGGGACAGGGTATTATAAATTTGATTCGGATTTGTCCTGTGAAGTAGTGCCAATCTCAGGATGATGAGAGCAGATAACTAAATGTCCCCGATAGAGGTGACAGAATAAAGTAGGGAATTGGTATGCTCGAACCCACGGATCCCAGGGACCGTCTTTTCAGGCTCATTGCATTATTACGCCTGATTCCTCGCGAACCTAAGCGACTCTCTACGCCTGAACTGCATCGCAAACTGAAGGTACAGGGATTCGATATTACGTTGCGCACCCTGCAACGTGACCTTGATGTCAAGCTAAGCAGAGCATTTCCGCTGGTGTCTAAGGACGAGGGCAATACCCGCTACTGGAGCTTCCGTGCGGATGCGCCGCAATGGAACTTCCCCAGCCTGGACTTGCCCGTGGCGCTGGCCTTTCTGCTGGCCGAAAGCCATCTGGAAAAGCTGCTGCCTCCCGGCATCCAGCAACTGCTATTGCCCTACTTTGAACTGGCCAGAGAGCAACTGAGCACACAGCAACATATGCCCCCAGCACGCTGGGCCAAGCGTGTGCGTGCACTGCCCAACGGCAAAACCCTGCTGCCCGCCCATGTCGATCACGAAATCTGGACTACCGTTTCTGCGGCGCTGCTAAGTGAACGCTGTCTGCAAATCACCTACTTAAGCCGCAGCAAGCAGAAACCCAAAGCAATGGTGCTGCACCCCACAGGGTTGGTGGCCCGCCACTCACAAAGCTACCTGCTGGCAAGGGTGGAAGGCTACAGCGATGTACGTCAGTTTGCTCTGCACCGCATTCAGCAGGCCGAACAACTGGATACCCCAGCTACCACCCTGGATGATTTCGACCTCGACGGCTATATACAAGGCAGCCTTAACAATCCCGCCCCCGCCGGAACAACCGAGCTGGTGGCGGATATTTCTCCGCAAATTGCCTGGTTACTCAGCGAAACCCCACTCAGCACCGAACAGACCCTGCAACCCTTGGAAGACAGCGACTGGCAACGCCTGCATGCCACCGTACCAGATGACCAGGAAACCCTGTGGTGGGTGTTTGGATTGGGGGAGAACATCAGGGTACAGGCCCCAGAACACTGGTGCGAAACCATCAGGGAGAAAGCCGCCAGGCTGGGTAAATACTATGGGCGCTGACACGCTGGTTATTGGTAAGCAGGGTAGCGGCTCAGGTAATGACACCTGGAAATACTGCGAGAAAGGGTTGGGTGGCTCACATCCTGGTTTGAGTGTATGCGCTAAAGGTGCAGCCTCTTCTTCTGACTGTTCGGAGAATAGTCCCTCTATGAATCGACAAAAAGACCGTCGGGCATTCGACGTGCTTATTATGGCCACCATGAGCGCTGGCAAGTCGTCACTGGTCAATGCGCTGATTGGCCATGAGCTTTTGCACACTGCCAATGAAGCTACTACCGCCTGCCATACTCGGATCGAACACAAGCGTGAAGCAAAGTACTTCACTGGCTGTAGCTATTCACATGAAAACAAGTTGCTGAATAGGCAACACAACATAACGGCCACGCAGTTACGCAGTTGGAATATCTGCGAGGATGTCAGGCAAATTTCGCTGATCGGTAAATTTGCAAGCCTCCCGGAGCCAGTCCCCAGCCTGGTGCTACACGATACGCCAGGTCCGAACAACAGCCAGGATGACCAGCATGCCGAATTGGCATTCGAGGCCGTCCGTAGCGTTCCGTTCAAAACCCTGGTCTACGTGCTCAATGCGTCCCAGCTTGGCACCCAGGATGATCTCAATTTACTGGAACGGATCCGCGAGGAGATCGGACCTCGACGCAGGAACCCTTTTTGTTTCGTGCTCAACAAGGTCGATCTTCTGGACCCGGAAAAGGGAGAGGACTTGGCAGAGTGTGTAGCCAACGCTCGTTCCTATCTGTCCGGCATTGGTTTCAAGAGTCCAGCCATCATTCCTTGTGTCGCCAATGCCGCGCTGTACGCACGGAAGGCGTTGGCCGATGAACCTCTAACACGGGTTCAGCGTAGAGCATTGCAACAGGCCCTGGATGATTTTCCGGCGGACAGCCATGACCTGTTGGAAAGTGCACAGGTGCCAAAACGGGTAAAGAAACGCGTATTCCAAACCTTGAAGCGTCTGGAAAAGGTGCAGCAGAACAACCTAAGCAAACAACTCCCCACCCTGGAAACTGAACTCCAACAACTGGTCGCCTGTAGTGGGCTTGGAACCATAGAAGCCTTCATTAAACATAAACATCAACATTAGTCGAGTGTTTCTGTATGAGTCAGAACCGCATCTATATCACGCATAATCCGTTCACGGTCGAAACAATCTTCCTGGTCAATGACCAGCCACCTGCTGATAGCTGTACGCTATTGAGCCACAGAGAGTCGCGTCTGCAACGGTGGGTCGAGAGTCTGTTCGACGAACTAAGTGAGCTGTTCAACGGCGACAACAACTTCCACGTTACCTTTCAGGGAGTGGAGTCGGACTTTCTGGATGTTCGGGAAGCCGCCGATGCCGCCGAGAGCCGTGGTATGCGGGTAGAGTTGGAGTGGGTCGAAGCCAGGCCAACCGAACAACGCCTGGAAGATATTCGTGCACTAATGGCCGAAGCACGCAGGGAGTATCCCAGATTCGGGCAGTTCATTGATGAAAGTGAGGAAATCCGCAAGGGCTTTAAAGAGGCTTTCAACAAGGACTTCGATGTCTATGTGGTAGCCACCATGTCTTCGGGAAAATCAACGCTGATCAACGCCATGTTGGGGTACGATCTGCTGCCAGCGGCCAACGAAGCGACGACAGCTACTATTGCCCGGATCACCGATAACGACCAGATGGCCGGTCGCTTCAAAGCCAAACGTTACGACCACCATAAAGCCCTGGTAGGCGAGGAGGATAATGTAGACCTAGAGTGCCTCAAACAATGGAATCTGTTGGAAGATACCCAGCTGATCGATATCGAGGGCAATATCGTAGCAATCCAGGAGCGCGATGAGGTACGCCTGGTGTTGACCGATACCCCCGGTCCCAACAATTCTCAGAATGAAGATCATCACCGCACAACGATGGGGTTTATCCAGGATTCGAGCCGCAATCCATTGATCCTCTATGTACTCAACGCTAGCCAACTGGGCACCCAGGATGACCGTAACCTATTGGGGTTGGTAGCGGATACCATGCGTAAAGGTGGCAAGCAGAGCAAAGATCGCTTCATCTTCGTAATCAACAAGATGGATGTGTTTGACCCTGAAAATGGAGAAGATATTCCCTCCGTACTTGGGCGGGTTCGCCAATACCTGCTCGACAATGGTGTCGACAATCCGCAGGTCTATCCTGTTTCGGCCAATCTCACTCGCCTGATCCGTAAACCCGGAGATCAACATACACGTAATGAGCGTGGTGAGTTCAACAGAATGGCTGATCTGTTCGGCGAAGAGCCAAGCATGAACATGCTGCAATACATGCCGATTACCTCAAGAGTCCACCGTGCCCTGGCGGAAAAAAACCATTCAGATCTTGCTCTTGGTAGCGGTCTGCCCGCCGTCGAAGCCATGATTGATGAGTACATCGACAAGTACAACCTCCCTCATCGTCTGAAACGTGCCTATGACGCCATGATGCAGGCTGTTGAGAAGGGGCTAAACGAAGCCGAACTGATGGAGCAGCTGAGCGACAACGAAAGTACCTTGGCACGCCTCAAGGAAGAAATTGACGAGCTACAGAAGCGCCAGCAGAAGGGGTTCGACACTGCAGCCTACCAGGCCAGGATGGAGCGTGAAGGCAAGGCCCTGCCTCCGGCCACGGAAGAGCAGTTGATAGAGCTGGAAGGAGCCAAAGAAGAGGAACTAAGAAAGTTGGCCGCAACATTTATGGGCCAGCAAGAAGTATCCGAGAGTATTGCAAGAGAGCGTGTCGCGATAGCGGAAAATCAGCTGCAGTTCCATCATCAGAAGCTGGTCAACGATTACGAGAACCTTTTTGAGCTTACCCAGGGCCTGATTCGCGAAGATCTAAAGCAGGAGTATCGTCACTATATCGAAGAGCTGTTTGAAAATACCGAGCATCTGGAACTACCGATTCTTGAAGGTGTACGCAAGACCGTTGGGGATATTTCCTTCAATCTATCCGTAACACAGAACGATATTCAGGAAAGAGATGTCGTTGTTGGCTCAGAGGAAGTCAGTATCAGCAGGTGGTACAAACCCTGGTCTTGGGGGAAATCTAAAACCGTCGAGATCTACGGTCAGGAGAAGTACGTCGATCTGGAAGCCCTGTGGCAAGAGCGCAGTGTTCTCATCGAAACGGAATTCAACGCGCTGATCCAGGGCGCCCGCCAGCAAATCAACAGCGGTCAGAAACGTCTGGTTGAGCAGTACATTGCCTTTATGACCCGCGAGTTCGACCGCGAATTCGGCAAGTTACTGGATTCTTTGCAAGAGAAGCTCGATGACAGCGAAGCTCGAGAGCTTGCCATTGAAGATGCCAGGCAGCAGCGCGACCAGATCCGGACGCTCAAAAGCAAGCTCGATGCCATTCTGGCCATCTAGGCAGGACTCACAATATGACTAACAAAATTCGCGATAACTATCTGGCCGCTCTCAAAGACCCGCAAGCGTCTTCGGAACTGCTGCTGAAAATGTTGGCTAAAGTCGAGGAGAATGAGGGGCTATTGCAAGACTTCTCCACTGAACCCAGTCTTGACAATGATGAACTCAATTGGACTGCAACGTATTTCGACCGCCACACGGGCGCGGCCAAGTACAACTTTTCTCGCGAGCGGATCGAACATTTGATCCGTGTGCGCGATCACTTGCGTGAACAGGGCGTTAAGGGGTTCGTTCCTGCGCCATCGGCATCCAGTGACCAGACCAGGAGTGACCCTAGCATGACTGCGAACTATACCCCCTCGCCAAATCTGCAGAAATTTGTCTCCGATGGCGACCTGAATACCATCCGCACCGCACTGCGTATGGAACTGAATGACAATCGCCTGAGCAGTGCGGATTTACGCGCCAGCCTGGCCTGGGTCAAGGCCAAAGTCCCCAGCTTGTTTGAAGATTACCAGGAGAAAGACTTCGCTCGTGGTCAGGAGTCCGATCAGCAACTCTGGACCAGCCAATACTACGACAGCCAGGTTGTCTACCTAAAAACAAATTTCAGTGAAGAGCGTCTGCTGCACCTGATCGAGGTTCGTGATCGGCTGCGTCAGCAAGGCGTGGAAGGCTTTGCCCCAGTCGCGCCAAAGTCAACGCAAACGTCCACGCAAAAGCCAGCGCCAACGCGGAGCGGAGGTGCTGGCGGCACCCAACCCCAAGGCAAGCCGTCGCAACATACGAAGGCACCACACAACTCTGACCGCAATCCAGTGATGGTTGCCGCGTTGATGATTGGCGGCGCGATTGCCGCTCTGGCTGTATTGTTAATTTCCCTGGGGGAATAAGTTGATGAGCCAACAAAACCTGCCCTCCGCGAGAATCCGGGAGATACAGGAGATTCAGCAAAATGCGGTGCAAACCCTGGCTGTTGGCCACGCACTGATTAATCGCAGCTACCTGAGCGAACTGAAGAAGTTCCCCGTGGCCAGGGCAGACCAGCATAGTATCTTCACCCCCTCCGGTGATATGCGCGTCTATCGTATCGAGCGCATCGTGCAGGATAACAAGCAGTCAGTGCTGGAAAGCACCACCGCGGCCTATACCGCCTTGGGTGCAGCCGGTTACTCGGTATTCCTGTTTCTGCGCTCGGAAGGTCGTGAAACGGAGCTGTTCATCGGTACCCGCGGAGAGCCGGGCAAGATGCTCGGACGCAATTCCGGGGAGCTGTTGCGCGAAACCTTTAGAGGGCATTTTGCCGGTAGCGCTTTGCAACCACTTGACGCTACCAAAACCAGCGAACTGCTGGAGCGGATAAGCGCTGAGAAAGATAACAACTCTGCAAGCATTACCTCCGTCACTGGTGTACCCGCGCTATCGACCGAGAATCGTGAGCACTTCATGCAGGGATTGGAGCGTTTTATCGATGCTGCTGAGGGTAGGAAGTATCAGGCTTTGATTCTCGCCGAACCGATTTCCTCTCAAGAGCTGGATCTGATTCGTGTCGGCTATGAGCAGGTGGCGACGCAGTTGTCGCCGCTGCTCAAGCAGCAATTGTCCTACGGTGAGCAGGAGAGTGACAGCGTTGGTCTGAGCATCAGCGAGAGTCTGAGTACTTCGCTCGGTGATAGCTTGGGGCTAACGGAGACGCATGGCACCAGCCATACGACGGGAACCTCCACAAGCGAGACGACAGGCAGCTCGGAATCGTTTAGCTCTCAAACTGGAGTTTCAAAAGCTGCCAATATTGGTGCTTCTTCTGTTGGTGCTGTACTTGGCTCTGTTGCTGGTGGACCACCCGGGGCCTACATCGGTGCCGGGGTGGGGTCCGCAGTTGCGACTGCGTTGAGTAAACAACGGACTACCGGCACCAGTTATTCCACCACTCAGGGGAGTAGTGAAAGCCACGGCACTTCTCAGAGCGAATCAACTTCCCGGACTCGATCGAGTACCGAGACCAGTGGAACAACAGACAGCCGGTCGGTCGGTCATACCACAGGTAGCAATCGCCAGATTTCTACCGAGTTTGTGAACAAGTCAGTCGAGCAGTTGCTGGACAAGATCGACCACCATCTACAGCGCATCGACGAAGCCAAGACCTATGGTGGTTGGAACGCCGCTGCCTATTTCATTGGTGATAACAGGGCATCATCAGAGGCGCTGGCCAGCATTTTTCTTGGTCTGATTCGCGGTAATAAATCCAGCCACGAAGATTTCGCGCTGACCACCTGGTCTGACTCGAAAGACAAGTCCGCAGTGCTCGATTGGCTTGGCCGCCTGAGCCATCCGCAGCTTAAACCGAGCTTCGCCCACCAGGTGCCGGTACCCTTTGTGACTCCGGCTACCTTGGTTTCCGGTAAGGAAATGGCCATTCAACTGAGCTTGCCACGCCGTTCCACGTCGACGGTATCGGTGGTCGAAGCCCAGGCGTTCGGGCGCAAAGTGCAGCGGTTGGATGGTCACAGCCTGCAAGATGAGAATGCCAGGCAGCTGACGTTGGGTAATGTCCGCCATCTCTGGGAAAATCTGGAGCAAACCGTCGAGCTGAATATGGATCAGCTTGCTAGCCATGTTTTCATCAGCGGCTCCACGGGGGCGGGCAAGAGTAATACCCTGTACGAGATACTGGATCAGATCAGCGCGGCAGACGTGCCCTTCCTGGTAATTGAGCCAGCCAAGGGTGAGTACAAACACGTTTTCGGGCATCGCCCGGATGTGACCGTGCTTGGCACCAATCCGGCACACAGCGCGCTGCTGCGGATCAATCCGTTCCGTTTTCCTGCCGCCATCCATGTGCTGGAGCATATCGACCGGCTGGTGGAAATTTTCAATGTCTGCTGGCCCATGTATGCAGCCATGCCCGCCGTGCTCAAGGATGCCATCCTGCAGGCTTATCAGGGCTGCGGGTGGGATCTGGAAAACTCACATAACCGCTACGGCGATGATGTGTTCCCAACCTTCATTGACCTGCTCGATACCCTGCAACAAGTGATTGAGGCATCCGCCTATTCGCAAGAGCTTAAAGGCAACTACATCGGCTCGCTGTCAACACGGGTCAAGTCACTTACCAATGGCTTGAACGGCCAGTTGTTTGGTGCGGGGGAAATCGATAATACGGTGCTATTTGATAGCAATGTCATTGTTGATCTTAGCCGTGTAGGCTCATCCGAGACCAAGGCGCTGATCATGGGCATTCTGGTGATGCGCCTGAGCGAACATCGTATGGCTTATGGTGGAATGAACCAGCCCTTGCGCCATGTCACCGTGCTGGAAGAAGCGCACAACCTGCTCAAGCGCAGTACTGGTGAGGGCGGGGCCGAGGGTGCCAACCTGGTCGGCAAGTCCGTGGAAATGTTGACCAATGCCATCGCTGAAATGCGTACCTATGGCGAAGGCTTTATCATCGCCGACCAGTCGCCACAGGCGGTTGATATCGCTGCGATCCGTAACACCAACACTAAGATCATTATGCGTCTGCCGGATGAGGCGGACCGCCGCTTGATTGGCAAGGCGGCAGCGCTACACGATGACCAGTTGGAAGAAATTGCACGCCTACCCAAGGGCGTTGCTATCGTTTACCAGAACGACTGGCTGGAGCCGGTGTTGTGTCAGATTCGCAAGTTTCAGGGTGAGGAAAAACCTTATTGCTATCAGCCGAATACTGAGTCGATTGTTGATCGGTCTGACTTCAACAACCAGTTACTCAATTTGTTATTGAAATCGCGAGTCTCCGCCGCTGCTTCTGAGAAAGTGGATGATGAACTGTTGCTACGCGGTTTAAGCGACTTTCCACTACCGTCGCGAACCCGCATTAGCCTGCTACAGGCCGTACAGGAGTACCGCGATGGACGGGCACCTGGCCTTTGGCAACAGGAGGCTTTCGGCAGCCTGGCGCGAATGATGGTAGATGTTCTGGGTTGCCGAGAGGAAGCTGCTCGCATCATTCGGGAAGTCAGCGATTATGGCCAGTTGAATACCCAGCTTGTCAGCATGCTCGAACGGCATGTGGGTGCTGTATCCGCGGAGCTGGCGCTGGCTGCTCAACAGTGCGTAATGAAGGACTTCAGCATGCAGAAGGAGATCAATGTCGAGATCTATGCGATGTGGCGTGACCATCACGAGAAGGGGAGTGTACGATGACTATTGAGAGCTTTCTCATGGAGCAGGCTGCTGATGCACCATCCTGCCTGGGACAATTGGCTCGGGAGACTCCTGACAAGAACTTGAACATCGCAGAACTTGATCGGCCAATGACGCTGACACAGGAGAATCGCGGTGATTTGCCGGAGATGGGCGACGAGACCCGTGGCCGGTTGGAGGATAAGGGATATTCAGACGGTGTGTTGGAGGCTATCGGCAGTGAAGCCGAGGCCGGTATCTATGAAGATGCCAACCTGGAACCGACACAAGTAAATGATAAGGATGCGCTAGTTCGCACTGACATTGATTACGCTCAGAAGGATGTGTTTGATCGCAGCAACCTGGATCGGATGAAACAGGGATTGGCTCCGCTGGATGCAGCGGGCAAACCGATTGAGCTGCATCATATCGGTCAGAAGCAGGACTCCCCGTTGGCAGAATTAACGCGTGACGAACATCGAGGCAAGGGCAATGACAACGTACTGCATAACAAGCTGAAAGAGTCGGAAATTAATCGTGAAGATTTTGACAAGGAACGTGCGGAACATTGGAAGGCCCGAGCCGCACAGATCGAAAATCAACAGTAAGCGGGTGCTGATATGAAAAAACTGGAACAACTGGTGCAAGAACAACAGGCTATGACGCTTCCCGCCCAACAGGCAAGTATCACTGCGCTGCAAGCTGATCTAGGTTTCCCGCTGTCCTCCGAATATCAGGAATATCTCTTGCTCTTTGGTGTCATCGCCCATGGAGCTTATGAAACCTATGGGCTGGGTGTACCGGATGATTACTTCCTCCATGTCTTGAACGCCTACAAGGATTTGGGCTCTGATGCCAACTATCCTGCCCATTCGGTGCCGTTGCTGGAGGTTGGTGATGGGCAATACTACCTATACGACAACAGCTCCCAGCAGGTCATACTGTGGGCAACACCCAATGGTGGAGTGGTGCGTGTACTGGACGATAGTCTGGAGCAGTTTTTGATCAAACAAATTTTTGCCAGTTAAGGAAACGCTGCACAAATCCCGCCGGAGCTGCCTCGCAGCGGCCGGCAGGGTAGAATCTGACCATCCCGCCACCGTCTGACAGAGCCATCCGATGAAGCAGATCTCGTTCGCCCAGGCAGCGCACCAGAACAAGAAGAAGGTCACCCGTCGAGAGCGGTTCCTGGCCCAGATGGAGGCTTTGGTGCCTTGGCAACGGCTGATCGACGCGCTGTCGCCATCCTACTTCCCGAACGCGGCGGGCAAGCGGGGCCGGCCGCCCATCGGCCTGGAGCGCATGCTGCGGATCTACTTCCTGCAACAGTGGTATGCGCTTGCTGACGAGGCGCTGGAGGATGCCATCTATGACAGCCAGGCGATGCGTGACTTCGTGGGAATCGATTTGGCCATCGAGAGCGTGCCGGATGCGACCACACTGCTGCGCTTCCGCCATCTGCTGGAAAAGCATGCCCTGACCCAGCGGATCTTCGAGGAGATCAATGCTCACCTGGCCGAAAAAGGATTGTTCATGCGCGAGGGCACCATCGTCGACGCCACCATCATAGCGGCCGCGCCCTCCACCAAGAACAAGGCCAAGCAACGCGATCCGGAGATGAAGCAGACCAAGAAGGACAACCAATGGTATTTCGGCATGAAGGCGCATATCGGCGTCGATGCCGTCACCGGGCTGACCCACAGTGTCGCCGCCACCTCGGCCAACGTCGCCGATGTCACCATGACCAGCGAATTGGTCCGGGATGAGGACAAGCGAGTATACGGCGACGCGGGCTACACCGGCATGTGGAAGCATCTGGATGAAGAGAAGGATGCCCCGGATTCCCGGTGCTGTGTTGCCGCCAAGCGCGGCGCCATCAAGAAGATGGAGGACAGCCCGATGAAAACGCTGTTGCTGGCATTCGAGAAGGCCAAGGCCAGCATTCGTGCCAAGGTCGAACACCCGTTTCATGTCATCAAGAACCTCTTCGGCTACCGGAAGGTGCGCTACAAGGGGCTGGCCAAGAACCAGGCGCAGTTGTTCAGCCTGTTCGGGCTGGCCAATCTGGTGTTGGCGACACGCTGTGAGGGCCGAGTTGACGGGGCCGGTGCGCCTTGAATCTGCCCTGCTGGCCGGATAATCCGGCTGGCAAGGGAAACCAGCGGGCCGAACGGGTCAGAAAGTGACCGCTGCTCCATCGAATTGACTGCGCTGAGCGCATCAGCTGCCAGCCTGCGACGAATTGTTCAGCGGCTCCTTAGGTCACCATTATTAGCGATTCGTGAAGCGAATCGTCGCGCACTCTACCACTTTTGGCTAATGGGGTGACCTATCAAGGCGCTGTTGCCATGGCTCCCGTCCGCGCTTTTGCCTACAATGGTTGCCTTTGTCGCGCCCTGGGCGGCGCGTGTCATTGAATTCTGGCCAAGGGATACCTCATGCTCGATCCGAAACTGCTGCGCGGTGATCTGGAGACGACGGCGCAACAACTGGCCCGGCGGGGCTTCGAACTCGATACAGCGGCACTGCAGGCGCTGGAGTCGCGCCGTCGTGAGTTGCAGACTCAGACCGAGCAGCTGCAAAACGAGCGCAACATGCGCTCCAAGGCGATTGGCAAGGCCAAGGCCAATGGCGAAGACATCCAGCCGCTGCTGGATGAAGTAAGTGACCTGGGCGACCGCCTGGACAAGGCCAAGAAAGAGTTGGCTGAGGTGCAGGAGGAGTGGGACGATGCCATCAGCGGTATTCCGAACCTGCCCCATGACAGCGTGCCGGAAGGCAAGAACGAAGACGACAACGTCGAGTTGCACCGCTGGGGCGCGCCCCGGGAGTTCGACTTCGAGGTGTTGGACCACGTGGACCTGGGCAAGCGTTCGGGCTATCTGGATTTCGAACTGGCAGCCAAGCTGACCGGGGCGCGGTTTGCTGTCATGCGTGGGCCGATTGCGCGTCTGCATCGTGCACTGGCCCAGTTCATGCTGGATACGCAAACCCAGCAGCATGGTTATGAAGAGTGCTATGTGCCCTACATGGTGAACCGCGATTCGCTGATGGGAACGGGGCAACTGCCGAAATTTGGCGAAGACCTGTTCAAGCTCGACGATGAGCGAGAGTACCACTTGATTCCCACTTCCGAGGTGCCGCTGACCAACTTTGTGCGCGACGAGATCGTCGAGCTGTCGGCGCTACCCATGAAGCTGACCGCCCATACGCCGTGTTTCCGTAGTGAAGCGGGCGCTTATGGGCGCGATACCCGGGGCATGATTCGCCAGCACCAGTTCGACAAAGTCGAAATGGTGCAAATCGTCGAGCCCGACAAGAGCTACGCGGCGCTGGAGGAGATGCGCGAGCATGCCGAGGCGATCCTGCAGGCTCTGGAGCTGCCTTACCGGGTCGTAACGCTCTGTACAGGGGATATGGGCTTTGGGGCAGCGAAAACCTACGACCTGGAAGTGTGGCTGCCCAGCCAGAACACCTATCGGGAAATTTCGTCGGTCTCCAACTGCGAAGACTTCCAGGCGCGTCGCATGCAGGCCCGCTACCGTCACCCGGATTCGAAAAAGCCGCTGCTGCTGCATACCCTGAACGGCTCGGGGCTGGCGGTAGGGCGGTGCCTGCTGGCGGTATTGGAGAACCACCAGCAGGCGGATGGCTCGATTAGCGTGCCGGCGCCTCTTCAGCCCTATCTGGGCGGCCAGGAGCGTCTTGCCCTGTAATGGCCCACTCGACGTTCACGCCAGCATCGATGCGAATGGTGCCGGGGCGATAGTCGCTGGCTGAGCCGCTACCCATGGCATCACTTTCGGCCCGCATGGCCATCATGCGTGGCTGGAAGCTGGGTGCCTGGGTCTCTTCGATACGCTGGACATGGCCCAGCTCCACGCCAAGGGTGGTGGCCATCAGGTCTGCCTTGTGGCGGGCCTTCTCCAGTGCTTTGGTCAATGCTTCATCGGTGGCGGCGTCACGGTCGTGCAGGTCAAACTGCACACCATCCAGGGCATTGACCCCCGCGCCGATCAGCGCGTCCAGCACATCCCCCAGCTGTTCGATGTCAGCCAGTTCGACGCTGAACGGGCGTTCGAGGCGCGTACGCATCAGGTTCTCCTGCTCGCCATTGTCACTACGTGGGCCTGCCACGTACTCAGGGTAGACGTTGAGCGAGCCCGCCGTGATGGCGCGCTGCTCGATGCCCGCTTCCTCGATGGCCGCAATCAGCTCACTGGCGCGCTGCTCCAGCCGCTGCCGAGCGCCGCTCAGCTCATCGCTTTGGGTGTCTTCCAGGGCAGACACGGCGGGAGTGTTTTCCCACAGGCGTGCGCTGAGCGTCGCCTTGTCGGGCTCGACTTCGACCCACGACTGCGCTTGCACGAAGACGCCAGAGGGTGGGGGGGCCGCCTGGCTGATGGGGGCGACCAATAGCGCGAGCAGGGCGCCTCCCAGCACGCCATGACGAAAGCGTTTGACAGGGTGGCGCAGCCGATTGACGGAGTTGAGCTGGGTGTTCATGGGGTCACTTCCTTGCTGAGAGAGCCAATGTGTTGTGAGTGTGTTGTGAGAGTGAGTGTTGGGTCATTGCCCGCAGCTTTTGAAGCAGAGATACACGGAAAGTTCACAGGCTAATGAGTCGTGATGACGTCTTTCTCAATAGGTGCACGGTTTGTGCATTGTCACGCCAGCAGCCATTATGTAGGGATAACATGCTAAGGATCGGGCTATGTCGAAGTTGTCAGATGAGGATTATCGCAGTATTCCACTTAACGCTACCCTGGCGCTGGCCGCGCTGGTGGTCATCGTTGCCGGAATGAAAGTAGGTGCTGATCTGCTGGTGCCTTTGCTATTGGCGGTGTTCATTGCGGTGGTGTGCACGTCGCCAGTGCAGTGGCTGCATGGCTGGGGGCTGAGTCGGCGTACGGCAGCCATGCTGACGCTGCTGGTGCTACTGGCCTTCATTTCCCTGATTGGCCTGCTGGTGGTCAACAGCTTCGGCACTTTCGTGGAAGCGCTGCCGGACATCGAGGCGCGCTTGTACGAGCATTACTGGAATTTGCTCAATACGCTGGCGTCCCATGGCTTGGCGATCAACCCGGAGCAGCTGAGCTCGGTGTTTGCCATGGAAGACGATGGCTCATGGGTTGCCATGCTGCTGGGCGAGCTGGGTTCACTGTTCATGCAGGGCACCATCGTGGCGCTGTTGGTGATCTTCATGCTGTTCGAGACGCTGCACTTTCGTGACAAGGTCTCGCGCGCCCTGGAAAACCCTGCGCCCAGCCTGAAGCGTTTCAGCGAGTTCAGCTTGACCCTGAAGCGTTATCTGGCCGTGAAAACGGCCATCAGCCTGGCTACTGGTGTTCTGGTGTGGCTTTCCTGCCTGATGGTAGGGGTCGATTTTCCGCTGCTCTGGGGGGTGTTGGCCTTTGCCCTCAACTTCATTCCCAACATTGGCTCTGCTCTGGCGGCCATTCCTCCTGTCTTGCTGCTGCTGGTGTCTCAGGATGGCGGTGTGCTGCAGGCATTCATGCTGGCGTCGGCCTATTTGGTCATCAACTTCATCCTGGGCAATCTGGTCGAGCCTCGGGTCATGGGGCAAGCGCTGGGGCTATCCACCTTCGTGGCGTTTCTTTCTCTGGTGGTGTGGGGCTGGATTTTCGGCGCGGCGGGCATGCTGCTGTCGGTGGTGCTGACCATGACGCTCAAGATTGCCTTGGACAGTCATCCACAAACGCGCTGGATGGCGCACCTGTTAGGGCCTGGCAAGCAGCGCCGTTCGACTCTTCAGCCGGGCGATGCGCGGCGGCCACCGCTTAAGCGGGACAAGCAGGAACAGTAGGGGGGCAGGAGGGGGCAATCACCGCTGGCGAGACCAGCGGTGATTGGAAGTGCTCAGGCGTTCTGATCGATGAACTGAGTCAGTTGCGACTTGGACTGCGCGCCGACCAGCGAAGCGACCTTGGTGCCCGACTTGAACAGCATGACCGTGGGCACGCCACGCACACCCTGCTCAGCGGCAATTTCCGGTGCATCGTCTACGTTGACGCTGACGACTTTCAGATTGTCACCGCGCTCGGCAGCGACTTCATCGACCACAGGTGCCATGACTTTACATGGGCCGCACCAAGGGGCCCAGAATTTGAGCAGGACAGGCTGTTCGGCGTTGAGGACTTCTTGCTCAAAATTGGCGTTGGTGACATCAACATTGTTAGCCATTTGCTTCTCCCGTTTGCGTTGCTCTTGCAGTTACGTTGCCTCAAATGGAGCAACGGTCTATACGCGATTTACCAGCGCTCTTTCACCGCGCCAAGTTGCCAGATGTTAGCGGTCACGGCGGATGCTGGCAAATTCCAGATGCGTTTTACGCTGAAATAGAAAAAATTAATGGATGCTGATAGCGATGATTTTTTATACTATATGGGAATTATAGATCGTTTTTTTATTCACAATTATGCTCGTTGAGCATCATGCTCCGAGCATCGGGCAGGTACGCAGTGGCAGCAGCGCGGGGCGTTTTGGGACGTTTCCCAGCATCGAACATTAGGTGAGGATATGAAGCTACAGCAACTTCGCTATATCTGGGAAGTCAATCGACATAACCTGAATGTGTCAGCAACTGCCCAGAGTCTGTTTACCTCTCAGCCGGGTATTTCCAAGCAGATTCGCCTGCTGGAAGACGAATTGGGTGTAGAGATCTTTGCTCGTAGTGGCAAGCATCTCACGCGTGTCACCCCCGCTGGCCAGTCGATCATCGAGCTGGCCGGGCAAGTGCTCAAGCTTGCCGAAAACATCAAGCAGGTAGCCCAGGAGCACAGCGACGAGCGCCGTGGCAGTTTGGTCATCGCTACTACGCATACCCAGGCCCGCTATGCGCTGCCGCCGATCATTAGCGAGTTCACGCTCAAGTATCCTGACGTGGCGCTACACATGCAGCAGGGTACGCCCAAACAAATTGCCCAGATGGTGAGTGAAGGGCAGGCGGACTTTGCCATTGCCACCGAGTCCTTGGAGCTGTTTACCGACCTGGTGCTGCTGCCTTGCTACCGCTGGAACCGCTGCGTGCTGGTGCCCAAGGAGCACCCGCTCGCTTCGCTGGACGGGCCGCTGACCCTCGAGGCGCTGGCCGAGTATCCGCTGGTGACTTACGTCTTTGGCTTCACCGGGCGTTCGCAGCTGGACGATGCCTTCAAGGCCAAGGGGCTGACCCCTAACGTCGTGCTGACGGCCGCTGATGCCGACGTCATCAAGACCTATGTGCGCTTGGGCATGGGAGTGGGCATCGTGGCTCATATGGCGGTGGACCCTGCCCAGGATGACGATCTGGTGGCGCTGGACGCCAGCCACTTGTTTGCCAGCTCCACCACCAAGATCGGCATTCGTCGTGGCACATTCATGCGCGGCTACATGTATGACTTCCTCGCGCGGTTTGCTCCCCACCTGACTCGCGACCGAGTGGACGAAGCGCTCACGGCGGGGCCTCGCCATGAGCACGCGCTGTTCGAAGGTGTCGAACTCCCCGAATATTGAGCGAGGCCAGTGATTCAGGGTTGATAAACCAACTCACCCACCTACTCACCGCCCCGTTCACCGCTTTATGTTGTGGTGAACAGGGCGGTGAACTCGTCAGGTGGCTATATCAATATCAATGCTGCAGGTGCAGCCCACATTCGCGTTTCTCTTCCACCTTGGTGGGGTCGAAGTAGTCGAAGTTGTTGGGCAGGTCATGGGCCTGCAGGTATTCGTACATGTCCTTGGCGGTCCACTTCAGTAGCGGCGCCACTTTCAGCAGGCCGTCGCTGTTGCGGCTAACGGACTGCATCCTGGCTCGCTCGGGCGTGTCTTCGGCGCGCAGGGCAGTGAACCAGATGTCGGGCCGCATGGTGGCCAGGGCGCGCTCGAACGGCTCGATCTTTACTTCCTGAGTGAACGCCGCATGGCGCGGGTCGTCGATGCCCGGCATGGGGCCGTCCAGGGCTTCCCGGTGGGCGCGGGTGCGCTGGGGTAAAAAACTCACCAGGTTGAGGTCGAGTCGTCGAATCACGTCGTCGGCAAACCGGTAGGTAGCCTCGGTATTGTAACCGCTGTCCATCCAGACGATAGGAGTGTCCGGGCGAACCTGCGTCACCATGTGCAGGATCACGGCCTCGAAAGGGCGAAAGTTGGTGGTGCAAATAGGGCGCTCGCCCTGACGGAACGCCCACTCGATTAACCCTTGCGGGTCGTTGGCGTACTCTTGATGAATGGCTTCGAGAGCTGAGGACATGCTGCCTCCTGTTGAAAAGCGTGCGATGCCTTTAGGCTACCAAAGCCTTGTGTGGTGCCCCAATACCGTTTGGTTTGGGTTTTATATTCCTTTCTGATGTAACAGTGCTTCTTTGTTATTCCAAAGTGCTGGTTCATTCCAGAGCGCCAATCAGATGGCGGATCTTGTCGAGGGTTTCCGTGTACTCCTCGTCTGCCTGAGAGTCGGCGACCAGTCCGCCGCCGCCCCATACATGCAGGCTGCCGTGATCGGCCACCATGGTGCGAATGGCTATCGAGGTGTCCATGCTGCCACGGATGTCGATATAGCCCAGGCTTCCGCAATAGACGCTACGCTGGCAGGGTTCCAGCTCATCGATGATCTGCATGGCGCGTATCTTGGGCGCGCCGGTGATCGAGCCGCCGGGGAAGGCCGCCGTGAGCAGCGAAAGCGGTGAGTGTGCGGGCGCCAACTCTCCCTGAACGACGCTGACCAGATGGTGCACGTTGGGGTAGCTTTCCAGTTGGCAAAGTTGCGGCACGCGTATCGAGCCGGGGGTGCAGACTCGCCCGAGGTCGTTGCGCAGCAGGTCGACGATCATCACATTCTCGGCCCGGTCCTTGGTGCTGTCGAGTAGCTCCTTGGCTAGCGCCTGATCGTTTGCGGGCGTTTCGCCGCGGGGCCTGGTGCCCTTGATGGGGCGGGTTTCGACGCGGCCATCACGGCACTGAATGAAGCGCTCGGGCGACAGCGACAGCACCGCCTGGCCCTGCCAGGCCATATACCCCGAGAAAGGCGTCGGTGTGGCACGTCGCAGCTGCAGATAGGCCTGCCACTCATCCCCTTCGTAGCGGGCGGAGAAGCGCTGTGCAAGATTGATCTGGTAGCAGTCACCGGCGCGGATATAGCGCTGTACGGCCTCGAAGCGCTCGGTATATTCGGCCTGGTTGAGCTGGGCCTTGAACGGCTGTGTCAGCGTGAAAGGCTCGCCTGCTGGCGGGGCTTGTTCCAGCCAGGTCAGCACCTCTTGACGGCGCGCATCGCTGGCCACCAGCCAGGCTTGCTGGGTGGCGTGGTCAAAGGTGATGCACCAGTCATACAGGCCCAGGCGGGCCAGCGGCAGTTGGGTGGCGGGCGGGTGCTGGCTGGACACCGAACAGTCTTGGCGGCCCAAGTCGTAGCTCCAGTAGCCGATCAAACCGCCCAGGAAGGGCAGTTCGCTGTCGAGGGTGGGCACGGGCAGCTGTTCCAGCAGCCACTGCTGTTGCGCCGTGCTGTCATCGTCGAGATGAGCTGGCAGCGTCAACGTGGTGGAGCTGAGCTGTGCCTGGCGGTTTGCGAAGATTTCCAGCGTGGCCAGTGGGTCGCTGCTCAGAATGTCATACCGGCCGTTGGTGGCCACGGGTCGGCCACTGTCCAGCAGTACCGCCCCTGGCCGTTGCCGTAAGCGGGCAAAGGTGGCCAGCGGGTCGGAGAAGTAGGGCAGAGCGGAGATCGTCAACGCCGTTGTCATGAAGCAAACGCCAGTCCGGAAAGGGCGGCATATTTTAGGGTGCTCGCGCCAAGGACACCAGCCGCGTTTATCGACGGCGTTCTCACGTAAGCGGGCGGTGAGAGGGGCCCGTAACAGAGATTGTAGACATTTGCGCAGGAGGTCTCGTCAGGCGTGCAACGAAAGATGAATAAAAACGCTTATTTTCCGAGGTTGACGTCAGAAAAGGGGAGGGCTAAAGTTTCATCATCCCTTAATTGTCGACAATTAGCCATGACCTTACTTGCTTCCACTTCACCACTACCGGACGGCGACGCCAGCGACGTCGTCTCGCCAGAAGTACGCACACTGGCCGAGCGTGTGTTTCACCAGTTGCAAAGCGCCATTGTCCGTGGGGAACTGGCGCCTGGCAGCAAAATCACTGAGCCTGGGCTTTCGAAGACCTACGGTATCTCTAGGGGGCCGCTGCGCGAGGCCATGCGGCGCCTCGAGGCCCACCGATTGATCGAGCGCGTGCCCCATGTGGGTGCCCGGGTCGTCAAGCTGTCCATGAAAGAGCTGCTGGAGCTTTTCGACGTGCGCGAGGCGCTGGAAAGCATGGCGGCGCGGCTGGCGGCTGAGCACATGTCTGCCGAGGAAATCCAGGGGCTGCGAGACGTTCTGGCGCTGCACGAAAGCCAGGGCGACCTCAAGCGCGGGGAAGCCTATTACCAGCGTGAAGGCGATCTCGATTTTCATTATCGCATCGTTCAGGGCAGTCACAACAAAATGTTGATGAACCTGCTGTGTGATGACCTCTACTACCTGGTGCGCCTCTATCGCACGCAGTTCAGCGCCAGTGGTACCCGCCCTCAGCGGGCGTTCGTGGAGCACCACCGGATTGTCGATGCCATTGAGGCCGGCGATGCCGAGCTGGCCGAGCTATTGATGCGTCGCCATGTCAGCGCGTCACGGGCGAACGTGGCAGACCGCTACGCCGCCATTCTTGAACAACAAACAACAACCGAAGACAGGAGCTGATGTCATGACTGCTTCATCCACTTCTCGCTTGAGCCCCGGTGGGCGCTTTCGTGCCGCGCTGGAAGCCCAGCGCCCGTTGCCCATCCTGGGCACCATCAATGCCTATACGGCCATGATGGCCGAACGCGTGGGGCACCAGGCCATTTACCTCTCCGGCGGCGGCGTGGCCAATGCCTCCTTCGGCCTGCCGGATCTGGGCATGACGACCATGAACGACGTGGTTGAAGACGCGCATCGTATCTGTGCTGCCACGGAGCTTCCGCTGCTGGTGGATATCGATACCGGCTGGGGCGGCGCGTTCAACATTGCGCGCACCGTGAAAGAGATGCAGCGCGCCGGAGTCGCCGCAGTGCATCTGGAAGATCAGGTCGCTCAGAAGCGCTGCGGTCATCGCCCCAACAAGGCGATCGTTTCCCAGCAGGAGATGGTGGACCGCATCAAGGCTGCGGCCGATGCCAGGCTGGATCCGGATTTCTACCTCATTGCACGCACCGATGCCTTCCAGAAAGAGGGGCTCGATGCCGCCATCGAGCGCGCCAACGCCTGTGTGGAAGCAGGGGCCGACGCCATCTTCGCCGAGGCCGTGCATACCCTCGACGACTATCGCGCCTTCTGCCAGCGCGTCAATGCGCCGATTCTGGCCAATATCACCGAGTTTGGCGCCACGCCGCTGTTCAGCCAGCAGGAGCTGGGGGACGTCGGCTGCCGGATGGTGCTCTATCCACTGTCGGCTTTCCGCGCCATGAACGCAGCGGCCCTGAAGGTTTACCAGAGCATTCTGGAGCATGGCCATCAGCGCGAGGTGGTCGACACCATGCAGACCCGCGATGAGCTGTACGACTTCTTGAATTACCACGATTTCGAACAGAAGCTCGATGCGCTGTTCGCCGAACAAAAAGACGCTTGAGTGCGCAGGCAACACATCTAATAACAGTGACAATACTGAGTACGTCAGGAGACTACCATGGCTGATAAACCGCTAGCAGGTGCAGGATTACGTGGGCAGAGTGCGGGCTCGACGGCGCTGTGTACCGTGGGTAAAACCGGTTCCGGCTTGACCTATCGCGGCTTCGACATCAAGGAGCTGGCTGAGAAGGCCAGGTTCGAAGAAGTAGCGTACCTGCTTCTCAAGGGCAAGCTGCCCAATCAGGCGGAGCTCGATCATTACATTACCAAGCTGAAAGGTCTGCGTGGGCTGCCCGAGGCCCTGAAGACGGTGCTCGAGCAGATTCCCAAGGACGCCCATCCCATGGATGTGATGCGTACCGGTGCCTCCATGCTGGGCAATCTGGAAACCGAAGAGAGCTTCGATCAGCAGCAGGACGTGGCGGATCGGCTGCTGGCGGTGCTGCCGTCGATCATCTGCTACTGGTACCGCTTCAGCCACGACGGCGTGCGCATCGACACCCAGACCGACGATGACTCGGTGGGCGGTCACTTCCTGCACATGCTGCGTGGTGAGCCCGCTTCCGAGCTGCATGCTCGGGTCATGAACGTCTCGCTGATTCTCTATGCCGAGCACGAATTCAATGCCTCCACGTTCACCGCACGGGTGTGTGCCTCGACGCTGTCGGATATGCACTCCTGTGTCACCGGGGCGATTGGCTCCCTGCGCGGTCCGCTGCACGGTGGCGCCAACGAGGCGGCCATGGCGATGATTGAGCACTGGCGCTCGCCCGAAGAAGCCGAGCGGGAGATGCTCGGCATGCTGGAGCGCAAAGAGAAGATCATGGGCTTTGGTCATGCCATCTACCGTGAGTCCGACCCGCGCAATGCGATCATCAAGGAGTGGTCGAAGAAGCTGGCGGACGACGTCGGCGACACCGTGCTCTACCCGGTATCGGTACGTTGCGAAGAGGTCATGTGGCGGGAGAAGAAACTGTTCTGCAATGCCGATTTCTTCCACGCCAGCGCATACCACTTCATGGATATTCCGACCAAACTGTTCACGCCCATCTTCGTCATGTCGCGGCTGACCGGCTGGGCCGCCCACGTATTCGAGCAGCGTGCCAATAACCGCATTATTCGCCCCAGCGCCGACTACATCGGCCCGGAGAAGAGCGAATGGGTGCCCATTGAAGCCCGTGACTAGGCGTTTGGCTCTGTGACCAAGTGAGAGGCATCATGAACACGAATTATCGCAAACCGCTGCCGAATGTGTCGGTGGCGGGCGCACCAGTGGACTTTTTCGATACGCGCCAGGCCGTCGAGGAGATTCAGCCCGGTGCCTATGCCCAATTGCCCTATACGTCCCGGGTGCTGGCCGAGCAGCTGGTCCGGCGCTGTGATCCGGCGCTGCTGACCGACGCCCTCAAGCAGCTGATCGAGCGCAAGCAGGAGCTGGACTTTCCCTGGTACCCGGCCCGGGTGGTGTGCCACGACATCCTGGGCCAGACCGCGCTGGTCGACCTGGCCGGGCTGCGCGACGCCATCGCGGAGAAGGGCGGTGACCCTGCCAAGGTGAACCCGGTGGTGCCGACGCAGCTGGTCGTCGACCATTCGCTGGCCGTGGAGCACGCCGGTTTCGAGAAGGATGCCTTCGAGAAGAATCGCCAGGTGGAAGATCGGCGTAACGACGACCGCTTTCACTTCATCAACTGGACCAAGCTGGCGTTCGAGAACGTCGACGTGATTCCTCCTGGCAACGGCATCATGCACCAGATCAACCTGGAAAAGATGTCTCCGGTGGTGCAGTGCCGCCCGGATGAGCAGGGCGTGCAGGTGGCCTACCCGGACACCTGCGTGGGCACCGACAGCCACACGCCCATGGTGGACGCGCTGGGTGTGATCTCCGTGGGGGTCGGGGGGCTGGAAGCCGAGAGCGTGATGCTGGGGCGCGCCTCCATGATGCGCTTGCCCGATATCGTGGGTGTCGAGCTGACGGGTAAGCTGCAGCCCGGTATCACTGGCACCGACATGGTGCTGGCGATTACCGAGTTCCTGCGCCGCGAGCGCGTGGTCGGCGCCTATCTGGAGTTCTTCGGGGAAGGTGCCGACGCGCTGTCGGTGGGAGATCGGGCGACCATCTCCAACATGACCCCGGAGTACGGTGCCACGGCGGCGATGTTCTATATCGACGACCAGACCATCGACTACCTCAAGCTGACCGGCCGTGACGATGAGCAGGTAGCCCTGGTGAAGGCCTACGCCCAGCATACCGGGCTCTGGGCCGATGACCTGAAGCAGGTTGTCTACGAGCGCATCCTGCGCTTTGACCTGTCCAGCGTGACGCGTACCCTGGCGGGGCCTTCCAACCCCCATGCCCACCTGCCCACCACGGAGCTTGCCAAGCGCGGCATTGCCGTCGGGCTGGACAAGGCTCGGGAAGAGGAGGCCGCAGGCAGGATGCCCGATGGGGCGGTGATCATTGCGGCCATCACCAGCTGCACCAATACGTCCAATCCACGCAACATGGTGGCGGCAGGCCTGATTGCCCGAAACGCCAACCGCCTTGGGCTGACCCGCAAGCCGTGGGTCAAGACCTCGCTGGCTCCGGGGTCGAAGACGGTCAAGATGTACCTGGAAGAAGCCGAGCTGATGAGCGAGCTGGAAGCGCTGGGCTTCGGCGTGGTGGCATACGCCTGCACCACCTGCAACGGCATGTCCGGCGCATTGGAGCCTAGTATCCAGGAGGAGATCATTCGTCGCGATCTCTATGCCACGGCGGTGCTGTCGGGTAACCGCAACTTCGATGGGCGTATCCACCCTTACGCCAAACAGGCGTTTCTGGCCTCGCCGCCACTGGTGGTGGCCTATGCCATTGCGGGCACCATCCGTTTCGATATCGAACAGGACGTGCTGGGTCACGACGCCCAGGGCAATCCGGTCACTCTCAAGGACATCTGGCCGGAAGACAGCGAGATCGATGCCATCGTCAAGGCGTCGGTGAAGCCGGAGCAGTTCCGTGAAACCTACATTCCCATGTTCGACCTGGACAAGCGTGCCGGGCCTCAGGTGAGCCCCCTCTACGAGTGGCGCCCCCAGAGCACCTATATCCGGCGGCCTCCCTATTGGGAGGGCAACATGGCCCGGGAGCGGGGGCTGAAAGGCATGCGCCCGCTGGCCATCCTGCCGGACAACATCACCACGGACCACCTGTCGCCGTCCAATGCCATCCTCATGGACAGCGCTGCTGGCGAGTATCTCCACGCCATGGGCTTGCCGGAGGAGGACTTCAACTCCTACGCCACCCACCGCGGTGACCATCTGACCGCCCAGCGGGCCACTCTGGCCAATCCCAAGCTCTTCAATGAGATGGTGCACGATGAGCAGGGCAAGGTCATGCAAGGTTCGCTGGCGCGTATCGAGCCGGAAGGCACCGTGACCCGCATGTGGGAAGCCATCGAGACCTATATGGCGCGCAAGCAGCCGCTGATCATTATCGCGGGTGCCGACTATGGCCAGGGCTCATCCCGTGACTGGGCGGCCAAGGGCGTGGCCCTGGCTGGGGTCGAAGCGATCGTGGCGGAAGGCTTCGAGCGTATCCACCGCACCAATCTGGTGGGGATGGGCGTGATGCCGCTGCAATTCGAGGAGGGCACGACCCGCAAGACGCTGGCGCTGGATGGCACCGAAATCTACGACGTGGAAGGAACCCCTGCCCCCAGGGCCCAACTGACGCTGGTGATCCATCGCCAGCAGGGGGCTGTGGAGCGTGTGCCGGTGGTGTGCCGCCTGGACACGGCCGAGGAGGTCACCATCTACTCCGCCGGTGGTGTGCTGCAACGCTTTGCGCAGGATTTTCTGGAATCCAGCGCCGCTGTCTAGCCGCGTTGTCCCAGCGTAGCATCGGAAGGGAAAGCCCAACGAGTGAACATCGACGGCCTGACGCGTGTCAGGCCGTTGTCAGGAGAGTGACCATGGCGCACGCAGCGCAGATGAGTATTCCCGCCACCTACATGCGAGGTGGCACCAGCAAAGGGGTGTTTTTCACCCTCAGTGACCTGCCCCCCGCTGCGCAGCAGCCGGGTGAGGCGCGCGACAGGCTGCTGTTGCGGGTAATGGGTAGCCCCGACCCCTATGAAAAACAGATCGATGGGATGGGCGGTGCCACGTCCAGCACCAGCAAGGCGGTGATTCTCTCGAAAAGTACTTCCCCGGAGCATGATGTGGATTACCTGTTTGGGCAGGTGTCCATCGACAAGCCTTTCGTGGACTGGAGTGGCAACTGCGGCAACTTGTCTGCGGCGGTGGGTCCCTATGCCGTGGCCAATGGGTTGGTCGACCCCGCGCGGGTGCCTGAAAACGGCGTCGTGGAAGTGCGCATCTGGCAGGTCAACATACAGAAAACCATCGTGGCCCAGGTGCCGATCAGCCACGGCGCCGTTCAGGAAACCGGAGACTTCGAGCTGGATGGCGTCACCTTTCCTGCTGCCGAGATTCCGGTGGCATTTTTGGATCCTGCCGACGGTGAGGGGGCGATCTTCCCCACGGGGCAGCCGGTGGATGAGCTGGAGGTGCCCGGCATCGGAGTGCTCAGGGCGACGCTGATCAATGCGGGTATTCCTACCGTGTTCATCGACGCGCAAGCCCTGGGCTACAGCGGCTGTGAGCTGCAAGAGGCGATCAACGGCGACCCGGAGGCACTGGCCAGGTTCGAAAGAATACGCGCCCATGGGGCCGTCAAGATGGGCTTGATTACCCATGTAGACGAGGCCGCCAGCCGTCAGCACACGCCCAAGGTGGCATTCGTGGCACCCCCGGCTGGCTATACGTCTTCCAGTGGGAAGCAGGTCGAGGCCGAATCGATCGATCTGCTGGTCAGGGCGCTCTCCATGGGCAAGTTGCATCACGCCATGATGGGCACTGCGGCCGTGGCCATTGCCGCGGCAGCGGCCATTCAGGGGACACTGGTGAACCTGGCAGCAGGCGGCAGCGAACGGGAGTCGGTCACTTTTGGCCACCCCTCCGGCACGCTCAGGGTAGGGGCCAAGGCCAGCCTGGTGGAGGGACGCTGGCAAATCGATCAGGCGGTCATGAGCCGCAGTGCTCGGGTATTGATGGAAGGGCGAGTACGCGTGCCTGGTGATGTGCTGTAATCGACGGCAGGCACTGCTTTGACCACCCTGGTGCCCCTTGCCGAATGGTGCCCGTCACGGTTGGGCGTAAGGCTTGCCGTGACGGGCGGGGTGGTCATGATGTTGCTTGTGATGTGATTAATCCTCTACCACGACCTGGTCGCGCATCCGGTCAACGGTGGCCGGGCCGATACCGCTGACCCGTGTCAGGTCGTCAGTGCTCTCGAAAGCGCCGTTGGTTTCACGCTCCTCGATGATGGCGGCCGCCCGGCTGGGGCCAATGCCCGGCAGTTCCGCCAGCAGCTCGGCGTCGGCACTATTGACATTGATGGGGGCGATTGCCTGGGCCAGCGCGGCACTGGACAAACCCAGGCACAGTGACATCACGAGTGCGGCTACAAATCCCTTGAATGTTTTCTGCATGTGAAGTACCTCATCGGTGTTGGTTCGTCGCTCGGCTCGCCAAGAGCCGAGCCTCCTCGATCGCCAGCAGGACCGAATTGCTTGCGTCCTTAGTCAACTTAATCTTTAGGCGCGCCTCGCGCTGTAAGCCATTGCCGATAGTTTTTGTAATCCGTTTGCCATGAGGGGTGTCGGCAATCGCTTACACAGCCCCCCGGCGAGGGCTGGTACACTAGGCAAGCGGCAGACCGTCGCCCATTGAACGGGTTCTTGATAGGCATGAACCTTTCCACTGTTGACATAACGAGCACGGAGTAAGCGCGTGTCCACCGACTCACCTCTCATCATTGCCCTTGATTACCCTTCGCTTGACGCAGCGCTGTGCATGGCCGATCAGCTCGACCCGGCCCGTTGCCGTGTGAAGGTAGGCAAGGAGCTGTTCACACGTAGCGGCCCAGCGGTACTGGAGGCGTTGCATGGCCGGGGCTTCGAAGTGTTTCTGGATCTCAAGTTTCACGACATTCCCAACACCGCTGCCAGCGCGGTGCAGGCGGCGGCAGAGCAGGGGGTGTGGATGGTCAATGTTCATGCCTCCGGTGGGCGCAAGATGATGGAGGCAGCAGCGCAGCGATTGGCAGATCATCGTTTGAACACGCACTTGATCGCCGTCACCGTACTGACCAGCATGCAGGAAGACGACCTGGCCAGTGTTGGCGTGAACGGCGGGATCGATGCCCATGTGGATCGCCTCGCGGCGTTGACGCATGCCAGTGGCCTGGCGGGAGTGGTATGCTCTGCCCACGAGGCGGCACCTCTGAAGGCTCGGTATGGCGATGCCTTCCTCAAGGTGACGCCGGGAATTCGTCCCCATTTCGCCGTGGCCAATGACCAGCAGCGCATCATGACGCCTGCAGAGGCCATGCAGGCGGGTAGCACTCATCTGGTCATCGGCAGGCCGGTCACTCAGGCAGAAGACCCAATGGCGGCATTGGTCGCTATCGAAAGCGAGCTGGCGAGCGTCTGAGGCTGGAGGCGAGCGGCTATTCGCCCTGAACGCCCGTGACGGGTTTGATGGTGCCCCAGCGTCTGCAGCTGGGGCACTGCCAGCTCAGGCTGTCGCTGTTGAAGCCGCAGCGGTGGCAGCGGTGACGATGTCGGCCGGACAGCAGCTGGTCCGTGTGATGCTTGAGCAGCAGTAGCCGTGTGTCGGGAGAAGCTTTGCCTGAGAGTTTCTCGCTTTCGAGATAAAGGTCCACCAGATAGTCGAGGCCGCCCAGGCTCGGCGCTTCTCGTAACCAGGTGCCGATCCGCTCGATGGCGCTGTCGACGCCTTCTCTTTGGTGGATCAGGGCTCCCAGGGTAATCATGACGCTGGTGTAGGGGGCTTGCCCCAACAGCCGATACAGATGGTTTTCCAGGCCGTCCAGGTCATCGTTGCGGGTATAGGCGCGCTGCAAGACCGGCAGCATGGTGGGGACGTGGGCGATATCCTGTTGAGGAATTTGGTCGAGCCGCTCGATGGCCTTGGCATAGTGGCCGTTCTCCATGTCCAGCTCGGCCAGCAGAAGCGTGGCTCGGACGCAGCGCTCATCGAGCTGCAGTGCCTTTTTCAGGTGTTTGCGAGCCAATGGGCGACTTGCCTGAGAGATCTCCTGTTCTGCCAGTTCACACAGCCAATGGGCCGCGGGGCGGCGCATGGCTGGCTGCAGCTTGATCAGGGGTTGGGCGGTCTCCAGCGCTGCATGCCAGTCGTGTTCTCTCTCCAGCAGGTCGATCAACAGTCGGCGTGCTTCCAGGCACAGTGGCTCGTTGCTTGAGTGCTCGAGAACGCTGCCCAGCAGCCGCTGGGCGCGATCATGCACGCCCAGAGCGATGAAGTCTCGCGCCAGCTCCAGTTGAACGTGTTCGTTGGTCTCTGCCGACAGGGCGGGGCGGGCCAGCAGGTTTTGATGGATGCTGACGGCCTTGTCCGCTTCACCGCGAGCGCGAAACAACTTGCCCAGGGCAATATGTGTTTCTGCCGTCTCGCTATTGATGTCGAGGGCATGAATGAAGGTGTTGATGGCTTCGTCGGGCTGCTCGTTGAGCAGATAGTTCAACCCGACGAAGTACTCTCGAGATAGATCGGGTGGGCGTGACAAAGGGGCCTGCCGCTGGCGCCTGGTCGCATGTCTGACCCCAAGCGCAAAGCCCAGCACAATGGCGGTCAACAGCACGCCCAGCAGCACGGCATCTTGCATTTATGCCAGTTCCTTGAACTCCTGGGTGCGGAGGCGGTCGAGCTCCTTGCGCTGCTGCTTGTTGTGGCGTTCGCTACGCACCAGCTTGGCTCTTAGGCGTACGTACACGCCCAGCATGGCGATCATGCCGACCACTACGCCCAGCGTCAGCGTTGCCAGCAGCCAGACCGACAGCGACACGGCAGGCAGCTCTGTCCAGATCAGATTCAAGGCAATGGCTTGCTGATTATTGACGGCAAACAGAATGCCGACCAGCAGCACTATCAGTAGAATGACGGCTAGAATTAGCCCTTTGATCCAACGCATGTGTGTTTCCTGGTTAGTGGCGTTCACGGTAGTGCTATTGTGGCTGAGTCCAAGCGTGACGTCATCCTGAAGAACGTCGCAGGGGCCGCTTGCTCAGGTTCAATAGCCTAGCGCTCGGCTGGCATCCACCTGTTCCCGGAGCTCTTTGCCGGGCTTGAAGTGGGGGACATATTTGCCGTCCAGTTCCACTGGGTCGCCCGTCTTGGGGTTTCTGCCGGTGCGTGGCTCGCGGTAGTGAAGTGAAAAGCTGCCAAAGCCACGTATTTCGACTCGCCCGCCGCTGGACAAGGCATCGGTCATATCATCCAGGATGATGCGCACTGCCGTTTCGACTTCCTTGGCGGACAGCTCCGGTTGACGCATCGCGATTTGTTCGATTAGTTCAGATTTGGTCATCGGTTGGCTCCCTGCAAACGTTAAAGGCCGTTCTTACGCATGCGACCTCGACACCATCGAGATCAGCATACTTCGCCAAACGGCATAAAACAATTCAGATAAAACAAGGTACTAGCTTGGTGAACACAAGGCTGGGTAACAGCATAGGCGAAGCCGAGCGCTGGCGCGACCCTGTCGCTCCGGTATACTGCCTTTTCATTCCCTTTACGTGGAGAAGTGGCGTTGAACGACGATACATCCCCAGCAGCTGTGCTGCGCAAGCGGCTCTATTGGCACTCCCGTCGTGGCATGTGGGAGTTGGACTTGCTGTTGATTCCGTTTCTGGAAGCACGCTTCGAGTCACTCACCCATGAGCAGCAGCAGACCTACCAGCGGTTGATCGAAGAAGAAGACCAGGATTTGTTCGTTTGGCTAATGCACCGCGAGTGGCCGGAGGATCCGGAGCTGCGCCAAATGGTCCAAATGATCGTCGAGCATGCAGAAGCCACCGATAACACTGCCTATCGTACGCTCTAACGTGGCCAGCGGCGTTCATGCAGCATTGTTGATGGGGTGCATGCTGCTATTGATGCTCCTCGTCAGCGCGGTGTGGGTCTGGGTGGCCGTAGTGGCGGGGGTGGCGCTGTGGTGGGCAAGCCACTGCCGCCAGCCGACAGGGTCGCTGCAGCTCGTGCATACGGGTCAGCACTGGGTGGGAAGCTGGTTGTTGCCTACCGGTGAGATAGGCCCCGAGCAGCCTTTGCGCTGTGACTATCTGGGGCCCTGGTTGGTGGGGCTGCGTGTCGGCAGGCAGCGTATCTGGATATGGCCTGACAGCCTGCCTGCCGCAGAGCAGCGCCAGCTGCGCCGCTGCCTGCACCGTCCTGGTCGTTAGTGAGCCTCTTGGGCCAGGTCGCTCAGCGTCAGCCGCGAAGGTTGGCTGTCTGGTTGGGCCGAGGGCCAATCGGTGGAGTAATGCAGGCCGCGTGACTCATGACGCTGCAAGGCTGCCAGCGTCGTCAACTGTGCCAGCGCCAGTGCCTGGCCTAGCTGAAGGCTGTCGGGGTGCCGCCGCTCAGGATCCAGCGCTTTCAGGTTCTGCGCCATGTTCTCCAGCGCCGCATGAGCGCTGTTCAAGCCCTGCTCGCTGCGCACGATGGAAACATGCTGGCTCATCACGCTACGCATGGCGTTGCGTAGCGCGTCGAGGGCGTTCCGATCCACCTTGATGTGTGCATCAATGGGCCTGTCAGCCAGCGCTTCAGATAGTTGGCAAGGCGCCGTCTGCGGCTGGCTGAGCAGATGCAGGGCGCAGCTGCGGGCGTAGACCAGGCACTCCAGCAGAGAGTTGCTGGCCATGCGATTGGCGCCGTGCAAGCCGGTATAGGCGGTCTCGCCGATGGCGTAAAGGTTTGCCACGTCGGTTGCGCCTGCGCTATTGGTGGCAATGCCGCCGCAGCTGTAGTGAGCGGCGGGCACCACGGGAATGGGTTCCTGGGTGATGTCGATGCCCCGTGATGCGCAGTGGGCCAGGATGGTCGGGAAGTGGTGGCGTAGGTTGGTGTCGCCCAGGTGGCGGACGTCCAGCCAGACATGCCCCAGCGTACCCTGCTGAATATTGGCATCGATGGCGCGGGCCACAATGTCCCGAGGGGCTAGTTCGGCACGCGCATCCAGCGCCAGCATGAAGCGCTCTCCCGCTTCGTTGAGCAGGTGGCCGCCTTCTCCTCGCACGGCCTCGCTGATCAGAAACGCAGGGCCGTCAGGGTCGAACAGGCAGGTGGGGTGAAACTGCTGGAACTCCAGGTTGCACAGGGTAGCACCCAGCTCGGCAGCCATCATCATGCCTTCACCGCTGCTGGGGGCGGGAGTCGTCGTATGGCGATACAGGCCGCTGGCGCCGCCCGTTGCTAGTACAGTATGCGTAGCCAGCAGGTGGTGAAGATTGCCGCCGCTGTCGATGCCCAGTGCACCCAGGCAGTGGCCAGAGGCGTTCTGGAGCAGGTGCAGAATGGTCAGGTCGCTGCGCTGGGTGATGTTGGGGTGGACAGCGACTTTATCCAGCAGCGTATCGACCACGGCGCGGCCTGTGGCATCGTCGGCATGAATGATGCGTCTTGCGTTATGGCCGCCCTCTCGGGTGAGGTGAAAGGGGTAGCGGGCGCCGGGGTCCGAGTCTGGGGTAAACGGCACACCGTTGTCGATGAGCCACTGAATGGCCTGAGGCCCGTGGCTGACCGTAAAACGTACGGCTGCTTCATCGCACAGGCCGTCCCCGGCAATCAGCGTGTCCTGGACATGGTCTTCGAGCTGGTCGTCGGGTGACAGGACGGCGGCAATCCCGCCCTGGGCCCAGCGGCTGGCCCCTTTGTCGTCCTGGGCGGGGCGCACCAGCAGCACCGAGCGTTGGTCGGCCACTTCCAGTGCCAGCGTGAGGCCGGCGACGCCGCCACCAATAATGACGATGTCGGATGTTGACGTGCTCATTGGCCCCGCTCCTCCATGACTAACAAGTGCAAGTGGATGGCTAGCATCAAAAAGAACAGATGATAGGCGATGGCCAGACACAAAAAAAGCCGCGTCGATCAGATGATCTCGCAGCGTCGTTGTCTTGCATATTGGTGCCCGGAGCCGGACTTGAACCGGCACGGAGTTACCTCCGAGAGATTTTAAGTCTCTTGCGTCTACCAATTTCGCCATCCGGGCAGTGTGTCGAAAAAAATCGATACACTGGGGAAATGGAGGCTGGAGTCGGAATCGAACCGGCGTACACGGAGTTGCAGTCCGCTGCATAACCACTCTGCCATCCAGCCTGACAAGTCATTGGATTGAACCAAATTGGAGCGGGAAAGGAGATTCGAACTCCCGACCCTCGCCTTGGCAAGGCGATGCTCTACCACTGAGCTATTCCCGCTTGACTCGAGGGCGAATTATACGCATCGCCCAGCGATTGTCAATCAATCAATTCGTTAAGTGCTTAAAAAAGCGAGCTTAGCCCGACTACATCGAGCGGCTAAGGTGCGGCCATGCTGCACGCAGGTACTGAATCATGGACCACAAGGTCAGGGTCGCCGCAGCATACAGGATAGCCACGCCCAGCATGGCCATCTCATGGCCTGGCGGAAACGCAAGTAGTACCAGAATGGCGACCATCTGCAGCGTGGTCTTGAGCTTGCCGATCCACGACACGGCCACCATGCCACGTTTGCCCATTTCGGCCATCCACTCCCGAAGGGCCGAAATGACGATTTCTCGACCGATAATGACCAGCGCGGGGAGCGTCAATATCAGCGTGTCGAAGCGCTCGATGAGCAGCGCCAGTGCCACTGCGACCATCAGCTTGTCGGCTACCGGGTCCAGAAATGCGCCAAACGGTGTCGATTGGTTCCAGCGGCGGGCAAGATAGCCGTCCAGCCAGTCCGTCACCGATGCCAGGGCAAACAGCCCGGCCGCCATCGGCATGCTCCAGCCAAAGGGCAGGTAGAAAAGCACTACCAGAAGTGGGATGAACGCGATTCGTGCCAGTGTCAGTATGTTGGGTATATTCATCGCAGGGCGCGATCCTTGCCGGAGAATCATGAAAGTCGGAGTGTAATGTGCCCGGTCATTCTATCCCCCTTGGCGCATTGCATCCATGTTAACCACCGCTTTATCCGTTCAGAGTGACATAAATCGTCTCTGCCAGGGCGGCGCTGATGCCCGGCACCCGAGTGAGTTCGTCACGGCTGGCCTTTTGCACGCCCTGCAGGCCGCCAAAAAACTTGAGCAATTCGCGGCGCCGCTTGGGGCCGATGCCGGGAATGTCCTGCAGGGTGGACGTGCGCCGCGCCTTGTCACGCGCTGCGCGATGCCCGGCGATGGCGAAGCGGTGCGACTCATCACGAATATGCTGAACGAGGTGCAGGGCAGGTGACGCGGGCTCCAGTACCAGCGGGTTGTCGCTGCTTTCCAGAAACAGGGTTTCGAGCCCAGCCTTGCGCGTGGTGCCCTTGGCGACGCCCAGCAGCACGATCCCTGTTACCTGCAGGTCGGTCAGCACTTGCCGTGCCATGTTCAGTTGCCCCTTGCCACCATCCACGATCAGCACGTCAGGCGCAATGGCTTCGCCACTTTTGACGCGTTTGAGGCGTCGCGTGAGCGCCTGTTGCATGGCGGCGTAGTCGTCGCCTGCGGCCACGCCTTCGATGCGAAAGTGGCGGTAGTCGCTCTTGCGTGGCCCTTGGTGGTCGAACACCACGCAGGAAGCCACGGTGGCTTCGCCCTGGCTGTGGCTGATGTCGAAACACTCCAGACGCTCCGGCAGTGAGGGTAGCCCCAGCGCTTGCTGCAGTGACGTGAAGCGTTCGGTGAGCTGCGTGGTGTTGGCCAACTGCGAGGCGAGCTGCTGCTCGGCATTGGTCATGGCCAGGTGCTGCCACTGGGCACGATGACCGCGTACCTGGTGGGTCACGCGGACTTTTTTGCCTGCCTGTTGGGCAAGCGCGTCGGCAATCAGCGCGCTGTCTTCCAGCGGGAGATTGGTGATCACTTCGCTGGGCACGCTATGGGGCTGGCCGAAATAGTATTGGCTGACCACTTCGGTCAGCAGTGCCTCAGGGGGGAGGTCAAGGTCGTTTTTGGGGGTGTGATGCCGCGCGCCCAGCAGGCGCCCATCGCGGACGCTGAGGGTGGAAATGCCCAGTGCGCCGGGGCGTTGAGCCAGCGCAAAAATATCTGCATCGCCGCTCTCGTTATCGACGAACTGGCGCTGCTGCATTTGACGCAGCTGCTGGATCTGGTCACGCAGGCGGGCGGCTTCTTCAAAATCGAGCGCCCGGCTCGCCGCCTCCATTTCTGCGGTGAGTAGCTGCGTGACGTGTTCGCTCTTGCCTTCCAGACACATGACCGCATGGTCGACATCCCGCTGATACTCTGGCTGTGAGATGTAGTCCACGCAGGGGGCGCTACAGCGTTCGATCTGGTACTGCAGGCACGGACGGGAGCGATGGGCGAAGACGCTATCTTCACAGTTGCGGATACGAAAGATTTTCTGCATCAGGGTCAGGCTCTCCCTGACCGCGCCGCTGCTGGGGTAGGGGCCGAGGTATTTGCCGTCACCACGCCGTTGCCGGGCGCGCTTGTACTCCAGAGCGGGGTAGGGGTGGCGGTCGGTCACGAATACGAAAGGATAGGATTTGTCGTCCCGCAGCAGGATATTGTAGGGCGGGCGTAGTTCCTTGATCAGCGTCTGTTCCAGCAGTAACGCTTCGGTTTCGCTACGCGTGACGGTGATCTGAATATCGGCAATGCGCGAGACCATGGCCTGGGTCTTGGCATTGAGTTGGCCGCGGAAATAGCTGGCCAGGCGTGCCTTGAGGCGTTTGGCCTTGCCGACGTAGAGCGTGTTCTGCTGTTCGTCGAGCATTTTATAGACGCCGGGAGAGGCGCTGACGGAGCTGAGGAACTGCTTGGCATCAAAGGGCATGGCGAATCAACGGCGCTTCTCATGGGCAGAAGCAGCGATGGTAGGTCTATCCCAGGATGGCGTCAAAGCCCTCCACCAGCCCGTGGCGCAGAGCGAGGTGCGTCAACTCTACGTCGGTAGCCACTTGTAGTTTGTCAAACAGGCGGTAGCGGTAGGTATTGACGGTTTTAGGGCTCAGGTGCAAACGGTCCGAGATGTCCTGTACGCGCTGGCAGTTGACGATCATCAGCGCGATTTGCAGTTCGCGATGCGAGAGGTGGCTAAAAGGATTGTCTTCATCGTCGAAGTGAGAGAGGGCCAGCCGCTGGGCGATTTCCTGGCTGACATAGCGGCGTCCGTGAAACACCTGGCGGATGGCCTCGGTCATTTCCGTGGCGTCGGCGCCCTTGCTGAGAAAGCCGGATGCGCCTGCTTCGAGCATGCGCCGCAGTACGCTATCTTCAAGGTGTGCCGTGAGGATAATGACTTTTACGTCCGAGAGCGTGCGATTGATGCGTCGGGTGGCTTCTAGGCCGCCGATGCCCGGCATGCGAATATCCATCAGCACGATGTCGGGCTTCAATTGTCGGCTTTGCGTCACTGCGGTTTCGCCATCATCCACTTCACCCACAATCTTGATATCGCTCTCTTCGTTCAGCAGGTGGGCGATACTGGTTCTCACCAGGTGGTGATCATCGGCAATTAAAACGTTGATCAAGGGGCTGGCTCCTGCAGGTAATCATCGTGAACTAGGGCGATACGCACGCTGCGTGGGTATAGAGTGCCACAGCTCTTGGCAAAGGAGAATTAGTTAATGCTTGTTCACTTTATTTCTTGACCTCACGCAAGTGCTGGAGTAATATTCGCACCGCTGCCGCAATGGCAGCGTGTGGGGCCTTAGCTCAGCTGGGAGAGCGCAACACTGGCAGTGTTGAGGTCAGCGGTTCGATCCCGCTAGGCTCCACCAAAATTTCGAAGCGCTGCGTATCTTACGCGGCGTTTTTTTTGTTGCGTGTTTCATATGGCGGTATGGCTGCTTGCCATCCAGCTCTTGCGCTGCCGATGCCTGCTCACAGGGTGAGCAGGCATTGTCGTCACTAGGCGTCTACCTTGCCCAGCAGCAGAAACTCGATCAAGGCTTTTTGTGCGTGCAGACGGTTGCCTGCCTCTTGCCAGACCACGGCGCGGGGGTCGTCGAGCAGCGTATGGCTGATCTCTTCGCCGCGATGTGCTGGCAGGCAGTGCAAGAACAGGACGTCCGCGTGAGCGCTATCGAGCATCGCTTCGGTTACCTGGAAGCCCGCGAAATCGGCTTCTCGCTTCGCTTGCTCCTGCTCCTGGCCCATGGAGGCCCAGACGTCGGTAGTGATCAGGTCAGCGCCTTGAGCGGCTTGCTGTGGGTCGCGCAACAGAGTGATGCAGTCGCCGGCGGCTTGCATGATGTCGTCGCGGGGCTCGTAGCCTTCCGGGCAGCAAATTCTCAAGCGGAAACCGAACTGGCGGGCAGCATTGATCCACGAGTGGCACATGTTGTTGCCATCGCCGATCCATACGGCGGTCTTGCCCTTGACGCTGCCGCGCAGCTCGGTCCAGGTCATGACGTCTGCCAGCAATTGGCAGGGGTGGTAGTCGTCGCTGAGGGCATTGATGACCGGCACGCTGCTGGCGCTGGCGTACGCTTCCAGCCCTGCATGGGAGAAGGTGCGGATCATCACTGCATCGACCATTTCGGCCAGCACGCGGGCGGTATCTTCGATGGGCTCGCCGCGACCCAGCTGGGTGTCGCGGGGAGACAAAAACAGGGCGTGGCCACCAAACTGGGCCATGCCGGTCTCGAAGGAAACACGGGTGCGCGTGGAGGACTTCTCGAAAATCATCGCCAGAGTGCGGTTGGGCAGCGGCGTGTAAACCGGTCCGTTGGCCTTGAGATCCGTCTTGATCTTGATGGCGCGCTGAATCAGATAGTCCAGCTCTTCAGGGGTCAAATCCAGCAGGGTAAGGAAATGGCGTGTCGCCATGGTGACGTCTCTCCGCGCAAAAACACCATCCTAGCGAGGCCGCAGGGGATGCGCAACGCAAGCGGCATGCGTAGAATATCCGCCACGCAATAGGACCGAGTCGTTTGCTCAGGTATTGACGTGCATGATCAAGACTGACGATGACCCGGTCGCAGGGTTAAAGCCAGTGGCCGAATTGCGTACACTGGAAGAGACCATATCTTTTATCGAGGAGCATCCCATGAGCACCACGGCTGACAATATCCAGCGTCAAATCACTGAAAACCCGATTCTCATCTACATGAAAGGCACGCCTCAGTTGCCGCAGTGTGGTTTCTCTGCGCAGACGGTTCAGGCGCTGATGAGCTGCGGTGAGCGTTTTGCTTTCGTCAACGTGCTGGACAATCCCGATATTCGTGCCGAACTGCCTAAAATTGCCAACTGGCCTACCTTCCCACAGCTGTGGGTAGAAGGGGAGCTGGTCGGCGGATGCGATATCGTGATGGAAATGCACCAGAGTGGCGAACTCGAGAAGTTGATCAAGCAAGCTGCCCAGCGTGCAGGCGCTGCTGAAAACGGCACCGACGCCTAACCCAAGAACAGCGCCCAAGGAAGTTTTGCTCCATGAGCTATCAGGTTCTGGCCCGTAAATGGCGGCCACGCACATTCCACGAGCTTGTGGGGCAGGCCCATGTCCAGCGCGCCCTGGTCAATGCTCTTGACCAGGGGCGTTTGCACCACGCGTACCTGTTCACCGGCACGCGTGGCGTCGGCAAGACCACCCTGGCACGGATATTGGCCAAGTGCCTGAACTGCACCGCCAATGGGCGTGGTGACGAGGGCGTCACGTCGACCCCTTGTGGCCAGTGCCCCAGCTGTGAGGCGATCGACCAGGGGCGCTTCGTCGACCTGATCGAAGTCGATGCCGCGTCGCGAACCAAGGTCGAAGATACCCGCGAGCTGCTGGACAACGTTCAGTACGCGCCTACCCAGGGGCGTTACAAGGTGTATCTGATCGACGAGGTGCACATGTTGTCGACCAGCAGCTTCAATGCGCTGCTGAAGACACTGGAAGAACCCCCGCCCCACGTCAAGTTTCTGCTGGCGACCACTGACCCGCAAAAATTGCCTGCCACCGTGCTCTCCCGGTGCTTGCAGTTCACTCTGAAGCACATGCCACCTGAACGGGTGGTCGAACACCTCAGCTTCGTGCTGGGTAAAGAAGGCGTCGATTACGACGAGAGTGCGCTTTGGCTGCTGGGCAAGGCCGCGGCGGGCTCGATGCGCGATGCCATGAGTCTGACCGATCAAGCCATTGCTTTTGGTCAGGGGGCGGTACGCCATGGCGATGTTGCGGCCATGCTGGGTACGCTGGATCACCGCCACGTACTGGCGCTGGTAGAGGCGCTGGCGAACGTGGACGTTCAACAGCTGCTGCAGGAGGTCGCTCAGCTCGCCGAGCAGGGGCCGGACTTTGCCGCCGTGCTGGATGAGCTGACCGCCATTTTGCACCGGCTGGCCGTTGCCCAGATGGTGCCCGATGCAGTGGATAACAGTCACGGTGACCGCGCCCAGATTCAGCAGCTGGCTGGGCGCTTTACCGCCGAAGACCTGCAGCTTTACTACCAGATCGGCATCCAGGGGCGGGGTGACATGGCGCATGCCCCTGACCTGCGCAGCGCGCTGGAAATGACGCTGTTGAGGATGCTGGCGTTTCGCCCGCAAGGGGTTCCAAAACCGCCCACGGTGCCGCTGCCGCTGCGTCGTGAACCGGCGGTGGACCCGGCTGCTCAGCCCCCGGCCGTTGAGCCCGAGGTAAAAAAGCCTGAGCCTGCGCCGTCCGCTGCGCAGGCTGCACCGCCGCAAACGCCTGTTGAGCGGGTATCTGCTGAGCCGCCCCAAAACGCACCAGAGAGTCGCTCACCAGAGAGTCGCTCTGCTGTGGCGCAGCCAGCAGAGGAGCCGCCGCCCTGGTCGCTTGACGAAGTGAATCAGGCCGCTATGCTCGCGCCAGAGCCAGAGCCAGAGCCAGAGCCAGAGCCAGAGCCAGAGCCAGAGCCAGAG
>ERZ941748.112-NODE-112-length-38500-cov-8.371830_pt1 | contig 38500 bp, 34 predicted proteins | sample MGYA00521092_ERZ941748 | MGnify/ENA primary metagenome ERZ941748 (study PRJEB32759, sample SAMN07749897) | skin metagenome | biome: transportation; feature: city; material: polyester macromolecule | host: Homo sapiens | place: Hong Kong:ISLAND line | collected... | reverse complement strand
CCTCGCTATCCATCCTCGCACTAGAAGTACGAGGTTTTTCGCGATGTTCGATAAACAAAAGCGCCGCCACCCGAGGAGTGACGGCGCTGGTCCACGGTGCGACTAGCCGGTATTGCGCAGCCCGGCAGCGATGCCTGCCATGGTGACCATCAGCGCCCGTGAGAGATCGGCGCTAATGGCGCCGTCAGCATCCCGGTTACGCTGCAGCAGCTCGGCTTGCAGGCCATGGAGCGGGTCGATGTAAGGGTTGCGAACATCGATGGCCTGGCGTATCAGCGGCGTATTCTCCAGCAGCCGCTCCTGCTGAAGAATGTCCAGCACCACCAACTCCAGCCGCGCAAAGCGCTCTCGCAGCTGCTTGCCCAACGCCTTCAGCGCAGGCTCATCGACCAGGCGATGTTCGTAATAAGCCGCAATGGCCACATCGGCCTTGGCCAGCAACATCTCCAGCATGTCCAGATAGGTGCCAAAGAATGGCCACTGCGTGCGCATCTCCTGCAGCACTTCCAGGCCGCCCGGCTCCTCCAGGCGTCGGGCAAAGGCCTCACCGCTGCCCAGCCAGGCGGGCAGCATCAGGCGAATCTGCGTCCAGGCAAAGATCCAGGGAATGGCCCGCAGCGTTTCCACGCCGCCATCCTGGCGACGCTTGGCGGGCCGCGAACCCAAGGGCAGCCTGCCCAGCGCGCCCTCGGGCGTCACCGCGCGGAAATAGGGGACGAAATCCGGGTCTTCACGCACCACACCCACGTAAGCCGCGTGGGCAACCCTGGCCAGCTGGTCCATCTCTTCGCGCCAGTGGGGCTCTGGTGCAGGCGGTGGGAGCAGCGTGGCTTCCAGCACCGCGCAGGCGTAGATCTCCATGGAGCGCAGCGCAATGTCCGGCTGGCCGAACTTGAAGCGAATCATCTCTCCCTGCTCGGTTACCCGCAGGCTGCCGTTCACCGACCCCGGCGGCTGAGAGAGAATCGCCGCATGGGCCGGGCCACCACCACGGCCTACCGTACCGCCTCGACCATGGAACAGTGTCAAATCCACGCCGTGCTTCTCGCACACGTTGACCAGCGCTTCCTGGGCGCGGTACTGCGCCCAGGCCGCCGCCAGTTGTCCGGCATCCTTGGCAGAGTCGGAGTAACCGATCATGACTTCCTGACGGTCCTGAGTAAGCGCTCGGTATCCCGGCAGCGACAGCAGCTGATCGATGACAGCACCGGCGTGGTCCAGGTCGTTGAGCGTCTCGAACAGCGGCGCGATGGGCAGCGTCACCTGGCCGCCCACCTCTTTCATGAGCAGCGCCACGGTCAGTACATCGGAAGGCTCGCCTGCCATGGAGATGATATAGGTGCCCAGCGCTTCGGCATGCTCCTGGGCAATCACCTTGAACGTATCCAGTACTTCTCGTGACTCGGCGGAACACTCCCAGCGCCGCGGGATCAATGGACGGCGCGAGGCCAGCTCGGAAAGCAGGAACTCCTGGCGCTGGGGCTCGCTCCACTCCTGATAATGACCAAGGCCCAGGGCGCTGGTGAGTTCTTCCATGACCTGGGCATGGCGGCCCGCTTCCTGGCGCAGGTCCAGCTTGGTCAGGGTAACGCCGAACACGGCGACCCGTCGCAGCGTATCCAGCAGCGCGCCGTTGGCGATAGTGTCCAGACCCACATCGCACAGCGAGCGATAGCAGGCCAGCAGCGGCGCATACAGCTGATCACGGGTTTCGATGATGGGCCCGCCATCGTAGTTGCGCCCCTCCAGCTGTGCCTTGGCCCAGTCACGGGTAGCTTCCATCTTCGTCAACAGACGCTTGAGCAGCTCCCGGTAAGGCTCGGCGACATCGCCCACTTCGGCCTTCAAGGCGCTGTTGGCCTTCCACATGGAAAGCTCGGTCTTCAACTGCTCCAGATCGCGCAGATAGAGGTCTGCCGCCATCCAGCGCCCCAGCAGCAGGACTTCCTGGGTCACCTTCGCCGTGACATTGGGGTTGCCGTCGCGATCGCCCCCCATCCATGAGGCGTAGCGAATGGGCGCCGCGTCCAGCGGCAGGCGCTCGCCTGCCGTTTCCAGCAACAGGCTATCCAGGTCGCGGTGAAAATCGGGCACCGCCTGCCACAGGGAGTTCTCGATGACCGCAAAGCCCCACTTGGCCTCATCCACCGGGGTGGGACGTTCGTGGCGAATCTCGTCGGTGTGCCAGGCCTGGCTGATCAGCTCTTCCAGCCGCCCCTGAGCGCGGGCGCCACGCTCCGGGTAATCCTCGGAGCTTTCAATGGCAGTCAGGCACTCGTCGATGGCGTCATACTTCTGAATCAGGGTGCGGCGAATGACTTCGGTGGGGTGGGCAGTGAGCACCAGCTCCACGCGCATGTTAGCCAGGGTTTCGACCAGCTTGCGGGGGGAATTGCCCGCCTGCTGGGCGCGACTGAGCAGCTCGCCCAGCACCGGCTGGGTGCCCGGCTTGTAATCCTCCACGCGACGAAACCGGGCGCGGTAATGCTGCTCGGCGATGTTGGCGAGGTTCAGGAACTGGTTGAAGGCACGGGTGACCGGCAGCAGGTCGCGCTCGGGAAGCTGGCGCAGATACTCGATCAACTGCCGCTGTTGAAGGGTGTCGCCCTGGCGACCCCGCTTGGCATGGGCACGAATGGTTTCAATCTTGTCGACGAACGACTGGCCCAGATCGTCGGCGATGGTACGCCCCAGACTGTCACCCAGAATACGGACATTATCGCGCAGCGACTCGTGTAGATCATGGCTCATTGGCGGGGCCTCCTTGCGGGGTCGCGTTGATATTATGAGATATTAGCGTTGTTCCTGGGCTTTCGCGGCTTGCCAGTGGTGTTCCATTTCTTCCAGGGTCGCCTGACCCAGCGGTCGCTCGGCACTGGCAAGTGCGCTTTCGACATGGCGAAAGCGGCGCTCGAATTTGCTGTTGGTCTGGCGCAGGCACTGCTCCGGGTCGGCCCCCAGAGTACGCGCCAGGTTGGTGACCGCAAACAGCAGGTCACCCACTTCTTCCTGCGCATGCTGGCGGTCGCCGGCGGCCAGCGCCTCTTCGACCTCTGCCAGCTCTTCACGAATCTTGTCCAGTACGCCGCGGGCATCGGGCCAGTCGAAACCCACTCGGGCGGCACGCTTGGAGAGTTTGGTCGCCCTGCTCAGCGCAGGCAGGTTACGCGGTACATCGTCGAGCACCGATACCTCTTCGACGCTGCGCTGCGCGCGCTCTTCGGCCTTGAGCGCTTCCCAGCGGCTGTTGACCTGCTGGGTTTTGACGGCGTCTGCGCTCATGCCAGGCGGGCGGCGAGACGCCAGCGTCCCCTCTGGAAACACATGCGGATGGCGACGCAGCATCTTTTCCGTCAACGTGTGGACGATATCGTGGAAATCGAAGCGCTGCTCCTCGGCGGCGAACTGGGCGTAATAGACCACTTGAAACAGCAGGTCACCCAGCTCTCCGGGCAGCTCATCGAAGGCACGCCGCTCGATGGCATCGGCAACTTCGTAGGCTTCTTCCAGGGTATGCGGCACGATGGTGTCCCAGTGCTGCTTGACGTCCCACGGGCAGCCCTGCTGCGGGTCACGCAGCACGGCCATCAGCGTCAACAGGTCTTCCAGGCGGTAGCGCATCAGACCCCTCCTTTACGGGCACTTTTTTCGGGGTCGGCGTTACGCAGGCGGCGAACCTCGGTCACGTTGGGCAACTGCTGAATACGCGAGAACAGCCGTCCCAGGGACTCCAGGCCATCCACCTCCAGGGTGATGCGCAGGCGGGCAATGCCCTCGTCGGTATCGGTCAGCGTGTTGACCGCCAGCACATTGACCTTTTCATTGCCCAGCAGGCCCGTGACATCGCGCAGCAAACCCGAACGGTCCCAGGCCTGAATCTCGATGGTCACCGGGTAGCGGGTATGGGCGCGCTCGCCCCACTCCACTTCGATAATGCGCTGAGGCTCCTCCATGCGCAATTGGAGAATATTGGTGCAATCCTGACGGTGCACGGTGACCCCGCGCCCTTGCGTGATGAAGCCGACAATCGGCTCGCCGGGCACCGGTCGGCAGCAGTTGGCCATGCTGGTCTTCAAGTTGCCCACGCCCAGCACGGTAATGTCGCTTTTGGTGGCCTTGCTAGGCTGGCGACGCGGCTTGGCCAGCAGTCGGTCCAACTGCTCCTGGTCATCGGTCTCGCCAAACAGCTGCTGCGCCTGATGCAGTACCTGGCCTATCCGCAGGTCACCGGCGCCCAGCGCGGCGTACATGTCGTCAGCGTTCTGGTAATTGACCGCCTTGGCCAGTTTTGGCAGGTCGAGCCCTTCCACATCCAGGCGACGCATTTCACGCTCGAAGAGCGTACGCCCTTCGTCCAGGTTCTGATCCCGGGCCTGATGCTTGAACCACGCCTGGATCTTGGCCCGCGCCCGCGAGGTGCGTACGTAGCCCAGGCTGGGGTTGAGCCAGTCGCGGCTGGGGCCACCCTTGGTCGCGGTGAGAATCTCGATCTGCTGGCCAGTCTTGAGCTTGTAGGTCAGGGGCACGATACGCCCATTGACCTTGGCACCTCGGCAGCGATGGCCTATTTCGGTATGTACCCGATAGGCAAAGTCGATGGGGGTAGCGATGCGGGGCAGGTCGATCACGTGGCCGTCAGGGGTGAAAACATAGATTCGGTCCGGCGCCACGTCGCTGGAGAGCCCTTCGCGCAGGTCTCCAAAGCCGCCCACTTCGTCCTGCCACTCCAGCACCTGCCGCAGCCAGGCGATCTTTTCTTCGTAGCTGCGACTCTTGGCATTGGTATCGTGGCCCTTGTAACGCCAGTGGGCACACACTCCAAGCTCGGCCTCATCGTGCATACCGAAGGTGCGGATCTGAATTTCCAGCACCTTGTTTTCCGGCCCCATGACCGCAGTGTGCAGCGACTGATAACCGTTTTTCTTGGGGTTGGCGATGTAGTCATCGAACTCGTTGGGCACGTGGTGCCAGCGGGAGTGGACGATACCCAGCACGGTGTAGCAGTCGGTGACTTCGGGAACCAGAATGCGCACGGCGCGCACGTCGTGGACCTGGGAAAAATCGATCCGCTTGCGCTTCATCTTGCGCCAGATGGAGTAGATATGCTTTGCCCGGCCACTGACATCGTAACGATGGATATGCTGGGCTTCCATGAGGGTCTTGAGGGTTTCGACCACATCGTGAATATAGCGGTCGCGGTCCAGGCGCTTCTCTGCCAGCAGCTTGGCAATCGCCTTGTACTCGTCCTCATGCAGGTAGCGGAACGAAAGATCTTCCAGCTCCCACTTGATCTGGCCAATGCCCAAGCGGTGGGCCAGCGGCGCGTAGATATCGGCCACTTCCCTGGCCACCTGAAGGCATTTTTCCCGGGGGGCGTCCTTGACCTGACGCAGCGCGCAGGTGCGCTCGGCAATCTTGATCAACGCGACCCGTACATCCCCCACCATATTGACCAGCATTTTGCGCAGGTTTTCCTGCTGGTTATGCTGGCTCATGCCATGGTTGGGTGCCAAGGGGTAGCTGATGGCCGCCATCTGTAGTACGCCATCAATCAGCTTCGCCACTTCATCGCCAAAGCGCTTGGTCACCCCGTCGAGGCTCAGCAACCCTTCGCGCACGGCGCGATACAGCACGGCGGCTTCCAGCGTGGCCTGGTCGAGCTTGAGGTCCGCCAGAATATCGGCCATTTCCAGGCCCATGCGAAAACTGGAACCAGGCGACAGCCACACACGATGGGTGCGGGGGGCTTCTCGCTCCAACTGGTCGGCCAGCTCGCAGGCCTGAAGCAGGCGCTCGGGCTCACGCAGGCGCACATCTTCCTGAAGGCGCGTTAACCATTGTTGTATGTCCACCTTTCCGCTTTCTGTCAGCGGCTGGTCTTCACGCACTTTCACCATGACAATGACTCATCCTTTTGGGTGGCGGCTTGCTGCAAATGGCACGCTAGCCCGTATATTCAAACAGCATCAGCGTTTCCATGTGCGCCGTATGTACGAACATGTCGGCCACGACAACGTGCTTGATAGCATACCCTGCATGCACAAGATGTGCCGCATCGCGGGCCAGGGTTGCCGGGTCGCAGGAGACATACGCGACCCGGGCAATGCGATGGCGGCCCAGCGCCTGACACACCGCCTCGGCACCGCTGCGCGGCGGGTCCAGCACCAGTGCATCCACGGGGTGCTGCCGCAGCACCTTGGCCACGGCCTCGGCATTGCTGAGATCCGCTTGTTCCGCGCTGACCGCCAGGACTGCATCAGCATCGCGGGCGTTATGGGCATTGGCCCGCAGCCGCTCGACCATGCCTTGGCTGCCTTCGACCGCATGAACTCGGGCGCCTGCAGCGGCCAACGGCAGGCTGAAATTGCCGATGCCGGCAAACAGGTCCAGCAGCACCATGCCGGGCTTGGGCGCCAACCAGCCTACCACTTGTGCCACCATCTGCTGGTTCACCTCGGCATTGACCTGCAAAAAATCTCCCGGCGCAAAGTCAAGCGACAGGTTTGATGGCAGTGTACTGGCGTCGATGCCCAGCGCCTGCATGTCAAAGCGCTCTCTCAGCAAAGGTGGCGCACCATACCAGTGCAGCTGGGGCGCTTCGCGCCCCAGCCAGGCACCGACATGTACCTGGTGCTGCTCAGCGAAACGCTGCCAGCGCAGCTCATCGTCAGGCTGTGCCTTCAACTGACGCACCAGCACGACCGTCGCATCCGGGGTCGCCAGCAGTTCGAGGTGGCCGACCGAGCGCGGCGCTTCCAGGCTCGCCAACAGCGCTCGCAGAGGGGCAATGAGCGCCTGCAGGGCAGGCACCAGCACTGGGCAGGTGTCAATATCTACCAGCCGATTCGTACTGGCGGCGCGAAACCCCAGGTGCACCTTGCCCTGGCTATCCACCTTGACGCCCAGCCTCGCCCTGCGGCGATACGCCGTGGTCTGCCCGTGGAGCAAGCCGATGGCACCATGGGCCAGGCCCTGCCGTGCCAGCAGCTCAGCGACCACCTCACGTTTGTGGTGGCGCTGGGTGTCGAGCGCCATATGCTGCAAATCGCACCCTCCACACTGGCCAAAGTGGTCACAGGTCGGCGTCACGCGCAGGGGCGAGGGAGTCAGCAGAGTTTTGACATGCGCCTCATCAAAGCGTTTGCGGGTCACATGGACTGCGACCTCCACTTCCTCGCCGGGCAGCACCCGGTCGATGAACACGGTCTTCCCGGCAGCGTTGTGGGCCACCCCGCGGCCATCATGGGCCAGCCGCTCGACGACCAGCGGCGCATCACTGAGGCCGTCAGCCTGGTTTTTCACAGCTCGCCCTGGCGCGCGTGCCAGGCCCGAATGGCCCGATGCGGGGCGTGGGGGCCGCCGCTTACCCAACATCGCCATTCATACCTCCGGGGCGAACAAGCCCGTGGAGAGATAGCGATCACCACGGTCACAGACGATGAACACGATGACCGCGTTTTCGGTTTGTTCGGCGATGCGCAGCGCACCTGCCAGGCTGCCGCCGGATGAAACCCCTGCCAGAATACCCTCTTCCCGGGCCAGGCGACGCATGTGCTCTTCGGCTTCCTGCTGGGCAATGTCCAGCGTGATGTCGACCCTCGGCGCTTCGAAGATGGCGGGCAGGTACTCCTGGGGCCAGCGGCGAATGCCGGGAATACTGGCGCCATCGGCCGGCTGCAGCCCGACGATCTGCACGGCCGGGTTCTGCTCCTTGAGATACCGCGACACGCCCATGATAGTACCGGTGGTACCCATGGAGCTGACGAAGTGTGTGATCTCACCGTCGGTTTGCCGCCATACCTCCGGGCCGGTGGTGCGATAATGCGCCAGCGGGTTGTCCGGGTTGGCAAACTGGTTGAGCGGCTTGCCCTCGCCCCGGGCAATCATGGCGTCGGCGATATCGCGTGCCTCTTCCATGCCTCCCTCCTTGCTCGCCGAGATGAGCCTGGCGCCATAGGCCGCCATGGCTTGCTTGCGCTCGGCGGAAGCATTTTCAGGCATGACCAGCACCATCTTGTAACCCTTGATGGCGGCCGCCATGGCCAGCGCAATGCCGGTATTGCCCGAGGTCGCCTCGATCAGCGTATCGCCAGGTCGAATGTCACCACGGGCTTCTGCTTCGCTGAGCATCGACAGCGCCGGGCGGTCCTTGACCGAGCCTGCCGGGTTGTTGCCCTCCAGCTTGGCCAGCAGCGTGTTGTTGCGGCCTGCCGTGATTCTTTTCAGACGTACCAGCGGTGTATTGCCGACCACATCTTCAAGCGTGGGATAATTCATCACACATTCCTTATCGTAACCGTTATGCTGCATTATATCGGTGCTGCCCATGCCTGGACAGGCAACCTTCTGGATTCGATGAGCTTCTTTCATGTCTTTAAACACGCGCCTGCTGTTTGCCCTGCTGGGTTTTCCACTGTTGGTGTATGCCATGATGGCGTTTCTGTTCGTCTTTCACGCCGACGCCACGGGCCGCGCAGTGCTCGAGGAGAGGTTGGTCAGTACCGCAGAGCTGCTAGCCCCTAGCCTGGGAGAGGCCATGGCCGATGGCGACTCGCAACGCCTGGAGAGCCTCGCGGGAAAACTGCTCGAACAGCGCCACCTACGAGCCGTCACCCTCTTCGATGAACAAGGCAATCGCCTGCTGGTGATGGGTACCTCGCTGCCACCCCCGGCTCGACTGCACGCCCCGGAAACGACGACCATCGCCATGGAAGACGATCTGTGGCGCGTTCAGGTACCGCTGACCAGCGAGTCACTGAGCGGTCGTGGGCGCACGAACAATGGCTGGCTGGAAGCCGAGATGGATATCCGCACGCTGGTGCTGGAGCGCTACAAGCTGATTGCCAGCCTCAGCCTGGGCGGCATGCTGCTGGGCCTGTTGCTGTTTCTGATCGCCTTTGCCATCAGCCGCTATGTCACCCGCCCCATCGAAGAAGCCAGCCAGGCACTTTACCGACTGTCGAGAGGCGATGACCGACTGCAGATCACTCCTGCCAACCCCATCGAGCTGCGTCAACTGGCCCAGCATATCAATCGGCTGGCGGAGTATTTCCAGCACGCCCGGCGCAACATGCAGAGCCAGATCGAGCAAGCCACCAGTGAACTCCAGGAATCCATGGAGACCATCGAAGAGCAGAACATCAAGCTTGATCTGGCACACCGCAGCGCGCTGAGAGCCAACGCCGTGAAGTCTGAATTTCTGGCCAACATGAGCCATGAGATACGTACACCGCTCAATGGCATCATCGGTTTCTGTCGGCTGCTGGGCCGCTCGTCGCTCGACAGCCGCCAAAAGGAGTGGCTGGACCATGTGCGCCGGGCCTGTGACAACCTGCTGATGCTGGTCAACGACGTGCTGGATTTCTCGAAACTGGAAGCAGACCGCCTGACACTGGAAGAAGTGGACGTGGATATCGTGGCGCTGGTCGATGAAGTGATTGGCCTGCATGCCCCAGAAGCGCAGCGCAAGCAGCTCAACCTGGTCGCCATGGTGTATGACGACGTGCCGACCCCGCTATGCGGTGACCCGCTACGCATCCATCAGGTGCTGAACAACCTGCTTGGCAATGCCCTCAAATTCACCAATGAGGGCGATGTGATCGTGCGCGTCATGCTGGACAACCAGGAGGGTCAGCACGTCGTCCTGCACATCAGCGTCAGTGATACCGGTATTGGATTGAGCGACGAACACCAGCAGCAGCTGTTCAGCGCCTTCTCTCAGGCAGAGCCCAGCCACTCCCGACAGTTTGGAGGTAGCGGTCTGGGCCTGTCGATCTGCCGCCAACTGATTCAACGCATGGGCGGCGAGATTGGTGTCGAAAGCGAGTTGGGCAGAGGGTCGACTTTTTCGTTTACGCTCCCCCTGCTCGCCCATCAGGCAGACGAACGCCCTCCAGAACTGGTGCTGGACAATCCGATCGTGCGCTTGCACGAACCTCACTTGCCCACTCGAAACGTGCTGGAACACTTGCTGGAACGCTGGGGCGCAAGCCCAGTATCGTTCATCGATGCCGGCAATGAGGCACTGCTGATGGTCAGCCTCGAACACGATGATTTTGACGGCGAACGTAAGGGCTATTGGCAGAACATCATTGCCCAGACCCCCTGCCCAGTCATCATCCTGGCCAACACCACCAGCTTTGAACTGCCCCACTGGGACTTACCCCATGGCGGTGACATGCTCTGCAAGCCCTTCACCCGCGCCCAACTGGTCACGATGGTGCGACGCTTGCTGCAGCCCACGGTACTGCCAGCGGGTCAGGAGCCGAAACCCCTGGAGCTTGCCAACAAGCCTGCCTCAGGCGCCCCTTTGACGCTGCTGATCGTTGACGACAACGCTGCCAACCGTGAGCTGCTCAAGGCCATGCTGGAGAGCAGCACGCTGCGCATCGTCTTGGCTGCCAGCGGCAGAGAGGCATTGGAGTTCGCGCGCCAGCATACCGCCGACATGGTACTGATGGATATTCGCATGCCCGACATGAACGGTATCGAAACCACCAAGGCGCTGCGTCGTATCAGCGGCAGCTGGGCACGCTGCCCCATCATTGCAGTCACCGCTCACGTGCTGAACAACGAACGCCAGCAGTGGTTGAGTGAAGGCCTGGACGACGTGTTGATCAAGCCCATCAATGACGTTCAGTTGCAGCAGCTGATGCAGCGCTTTTTGGGCATTACGCCCGAACTGGCGTTTGGCGATTCGCTTTCAACCGCCCCCCTGACCGATACCACTCCCCCGGTAGCGCCCGCGCCTCTGCCCAGCACGCTACCCGCGGTGGACCTTGCCCTGGGCACGCGTTTGGCGGGTGGAAAGGCGTCCCTGGCCAGGCAGCAGCTGGTCAGGCTGATCGACAGCCTGGAAGAGCACGAACGACAGATGCGCGAGGCGTTCCAGGCAAACGATCTGAACACCTTGCTGGACTGGGTGCACGGGCTGAACGGCGCCAGCCGATATTGCGGTGCGCCAGAACTGGCCCTGCTGGTGGAAACCATGGAAACCCGTCTGCGCACCAGTGGTCTGCGCCATGTGGATACGCTACTGGAAGAACTTTATGCCGCCATGGCGCGGCTTATTCAGTACCGCGATGGCTTGCTGGAGTGACCGGAGATACGCGGCGCAGCCTTGGGCGATCAGCGCTCCAGCACCACGAATGCCACGGCGTACTCGGCTTCGTCACTGAGGGTAATGTGCGCCGCCGAGGCGCCGCTAGCCGCGAAGAGCCGCTGGGCTTCACCACTCAGGTGTAGCCCTGGCTTGCCCAACGTGTCGTTGAGCACCTGGATGTCTCCCCACTGCATGCCCTGGCGCAAGCCAAGCCCCAGGGCTTTCACGAAGGCTTCCTTGGCCGCAAAGCGCTTGGCCAGATAAGCCACCGGGCAGCCTTTGGCCCGCCACACCTGTTGCTCCTGCTGGCCCAGGATGCGCTCGGCAAAACGCTCGCCGTGGCGCTCCAGGGCCTGACGAAACCGAGCAACGCGGGCTATATCAGAGCCAATGCCAACGATCATTCAATGCCCGCAGCAGCCGTGATGGCCATCATGCTCGTCATGCGCATGCTCGTGTTCATGGGCATCCAGCGCGGCCATCAGGCCCGCCTCCTGGCCAGCAATTATCAGCCGCTTCATTTCCTGAACGGCCTCTTTCAGGCCCACAAAGAGGGCGCGCGCAATGATCGCGTGACCGATGTTCAGCTCGTTGACACCGGGCAAGGCAGCAATGGCTTCCACGTTGTGGTAGTGCAGCCCATGCCCGGCATTGACCACCAGCCCAAGGGAGACGGCATGGACCGCTGCCGCGCTCAGGCGGTCATACTCGGCGTTGGCTGTCTCGCTACCCGGCCGAGCTTCGGCATAGGCACCGGTATGCAGCTCGATGGTGGGCGCTCCAGCACGCTTGGCCGCATCGATCTGGGCTACATCGGGGTCGATGAACAGCGATACGTCACAGCCCACGGCTGCCAGACGCTGGCAGGCAGCGGCAATCTGCTCGAACCCGCCTACCACATCCAGGCCACCTTCCGTGGTCAGCTCTTCGCGCTTTTCGGGCACTAAACAGACGTGGGCGGGCCGCACTTCCTCGGCCAAAGCCAGCATCTCGCCGGTCACGGCCATTTCGAGATTCATGCGCGTGTTGAGCATCTCGGCCAGCAGGCGCACATCGCGGGGCTGAATATGGCGGCGGTCTTCACGCAGATGAACCGTAATGCCATCGGCACCGGCCTCTTCGGCCAACAGCGCTGCCTGAACGGGGTCCGGGTAACGAGTGCCCCGTGCCTGGCGCAGGGTAGCGACGTGATCGATGTTGACGCCCAGTAAAATACGGGGAGGATGCATCGTGACTCTCCATTGGATGGCACACCGAGGCCATCATTGCTTGTCTGAGAACTGCTTGTCTGAGAATTGCTTGTATGAGAGAGGCCCGCCTAGCGCTGACGACGGCGGGCCAAATCCATCATCAGCTCGCGCGAGCGTAGTGCCACCGCCCCCAAGTGGGGCGCCAGCGCTGCTCGCATGAGCGCTTTCAAGGCACTGGCCAGACTCTCTGATTCCCAGTCGCCCTGCTCGATATAGCGTAAGGTACGACCGTCGATCCCTCGTTCGGCGGGCAGGAAGCCACGGCTGGCAGCGTCGAACCGATAGCGGCCATGGGGGTCCAGAGGAGCGCCTTGAGGCGTGCAGAAGCGCGGCGTGGCTTCCAGGGCTTCCAGTAACGCCCACTCATAGCGTCTCAACGCCAACCCGCGCTCGGCGGGCACCGGAAGGGCCTCCAGCAGCACGCTGTAAAAGGCAAACACATTCGCGGATGCCAGTTCCAACGGCAGCAAGCGGGTGGCAATCTCATTGGCATACAGGCCACACAACAGCCCTTCTCCCGCCAACAGGGCGGTCTGCCCCCGGGACTCCATCAGGGTCAGGCGCTTCAGCTCACGCTCTCCGCGCCAGGCGATGAACAGCGGCGTAAAGGGCTGCAAACGCTGACGCGACTTCGAACCGGGGCGCTGCCCACCCTGAGCCACCGCGCGGATGCGCCCGTGGTTGAGCGTCAACAGGTCGACCAGCGCGCTGGTTTCCCGATACGCCTTACGGTGCAGCAGAAAGGCAGGCTCGGGGGTCATGGCCGCGCTCAATCCAGGTCGTAACCCAGGCTCTTCAAGGCACGCTCATCGTCCGACCAGCCCCGCTTGACCTTGACCCACAGGTTGAGCATGACCTTGGTGCCCAGGGCACGCTCCATGTCCAGCCGCGCCTCTCGGCCGATACTCTTGATCCGATCGCCGTTTTCACCGATCAGAATCACTTTCTGGCCCTGACGCTCCACCAAAATCAACGCACTGATATGGGTCACCCGCTCGGTCTCGCGGAACTCCTCGATTTCGACAGTCATCTGATAGGGCAGCTCATCGCCCAACTGACGCATGACCTTTTCACGCACCAGCTCGGCGGCCATGAAGCGCAGACTCTTGTCGGTGATCTGGTCTTCCGGAAAGAAGTGAATGCTCTCTGGCAGATGCTTGGCCACCTCATCTTCCAGCGCTTCTACCTGGGTGCCGTGCTTCGCTGAAATGGGGATGACGGCAGCAAACTCACGCCGTGCACCCACCTCTGCCAACCAGGGCAGTAAGTCGGCCTTGTCCTGCAGGCGGTCGACCTTGTTCACTGCCAGAATCACCGGCGCAGTGACATGCTCCAGACGCTTGAGCACCGCCTGGTCTTCCTCGGTCCAGCGTGTGCGATCGATGATGAAGACGACACAATCCACGTCGCGCAGCGCCTGAGTGGCCGCCTGGTTCATGAACCGGTTGATCGCCTTGTTGCGGTCCTTGGACATGATGTGCATGCCCGGGGTGTCCACGTAGATGAACTGCGTCTCATCGACGGTCTTGATGCCCATCACCTGATGGCGAGTGGTTTGCGGCCGCCGGGAGGTAATCGAGATCTTTTGCCCCAGAATCCGGTTCATGAGGGTTGATTTGCCTACGTTGGGACGGCCAACGATGGCCACGAATCCGCAGGTTTGGCTCATGATTTGTCTCCGGAGGGTTGTTCAAGATAGGACAGGGCTTCTTCCGCCGCCTGCTGCTCGGCATGCCGGCGGCTAGGGCCTTTGCCCGTGGTATGCTCGTTCAATAGATCGATGTAACACTCCACGGTAAACGTCTGGGCATGCGCCTCTCCCTTGACCGAGACCACTTCGTAGCGAGGCAACGCCGCCTGGCGTGACTGCAGGAACTCCTGCAAACGTGTCTTGGGGTCCTTTTGCGTGTCCTGGAGAGAGATATTGTCCAGCCTGTCAGCATACCAGGCCAGTACCCGGTCACGCACGGCGTCCATGCCTGCATCCAGGTAGATGGCCCCGATCACGGCCTCCACGGCATCGGCCAGAATGGATTCACGGCGATGACCACCGCTTTTCATCTCTCCCGAGCCAAGACGCAGGCACTCGCCAAACGACATTTCACGAGCCAGCTCGGCCAGGGTCTGGCCCTTGACCAGGCGCGCGCGCAGGCGAGAAAGCTGGCCTTCACGCGCCTGAGGGAAGCGCTGAAACAGCGCTTCGGCAATGATAAAGTTGACGATAGAGTCACCCAGAAATTCCAGGCGCTCATTGTTGCGACCACCATAGCTGCGATGGGTCATGGCCAGTTCCAGTAGCGTTGGGTCGCCAAAGGTATGGCCGATTCGTCGGCAAAAAGCGGTTAAGGAATTGCTCACGGTGCTCCTACGTCATTGACGTTATACAAAATAACCACGCTGACCTTGTTGTTTAACAGGTGCTTCATTCGATGCGCCGCACGCTGCTGAAGCTGGGCAAACCACCATCCCAGTGCATCCAGACTGCAAAGGCGCGCCCGACGATGTTTTCTTCCGGAACAAAGCCCCAGTAGCGGCTATCGTTGGAGTGATCACGGTTATCGCCCATGGTGAAATAGTGCCCTTCCGGCACCACTACCTCACGCATTTGCGGGCCAGGATCACGCGGATTGTTATAAATGAAATGGCTCACTTCACCCAGCTGCTCTTCGAGCAACAGCTGCTGAGGAGACAAGGCCGGGCCTTCTTCGACCAGCACCTTGCTGACTGCTTCGCCGTTCACATAGAGCTGCTTGCCTTCGTAACGGATGCGATCTCCGGGCAGCCCCACCACACGCTTGATGAAGTTCACCGAGGGCTCGTCCGGGAAACGAAACACCATGACATCGCCACGCTCCGGGTCGTCCACTTCCAAAAAGCGGTGATGCACCACGGGCAAACGCAGGCCGTAGGCAAACTTGTTCACCAGAATGAAGTCCCCGACTTCCAGCGTCGGCTTCATGGAACCCGAGGGAATCTGGAACGGTTCGACGATAAAGCTACGCACCACCAGCACGACCAGCAACACGGGAAAGAAAGAGCGAGAGTAGTCAACCGGCCAGGGCTCCTTGAGAAGCTTTTCCCGGCTGGCATCGTCCAGCCCGTCTACCGTGGCGGCTTCGGCAGTGGCCACCCGCTCACGGCGCTTGGGCCGCAGCACCAGCACATCCAGCAGAAAGATGGCCCCGGAGAGTACGACGGCAAGTACCAGTAATAATGAAAAATCCATGTGGGGTCGAGTCCCTAGTCGTTAACCTTGAGCACAGCAAGGAAGGCATCCTGGGGAATTTCAACACGCCCCACCTGTTTCATCCGTTTTTTACCGGCTTTCTGTTTTTCCAGCAGTTTCTTCTTACGGCTGACGTCGCCGCCATAACACTTCGCGGTCACGTTCTTGCGTAGCGCCTTGACTGTCGAGCGCGCGACCACCTGCCCACCAATGGCAGCCTGAATGGCCACGTCGAACATCTGACGCGGAATCAGCTCTTTCATCTTCTCCACCAGCAAACGGCCGCGAGTGTGCGCATGATCCCGGTGGATGATGACCGCCAGCGCGTCGACCTTGTCGCCGTTGATCAGCACGTCCAAGCGCACCAGTTTGGCGGCCTCAAAACGCTCGAAGTTATACTCCAGCGACGCGTAACCGCGAGAAATCGACTTCAAGCGATCGAAGAAGTCCATGACCACTTCCGACATCGGCAGCTCGTAGGTGAGCTGAATCTGGTTGCCCAGAAACTGCATGTCCAGCTGGGTACCACGGCGCTGCTCACACTCGGCAATCACGTTGCCCACGTACTCCTGGGGCACCAGAATGCTGGCCCGAACGATGGGCTCGCGCATCTCGTCGACGTCGGCCATGTCCGGCAGTTTGGAGGGGTTGGAGACATATTTGATGTCGCCATTTTTCATGGCCAGCTCATACACTACCGTGGGTGCGGTGGTGAGCAGGTCCAGGTCGTATTCGCGCTCCAGACGCTCCTGGATGATTTCCATGTGCAAGGTGCCGAGGAAGCCCACGCGGAAACCGAAGCCCAGGGCGTCCGAGTTTTCCGGCTCGTACTCCAGCGACGCATCGTTTAGCGCCAGCTTCTCCAGCGCATCGCGGAAGTCTTCGTAGTCATCGGCGCTGACCGGGAACATACCGGCATACACCTGCGGCTTGACCTTCTGGAAACCCGGCAGGCGCTCGACATCCGGGGTTTTGGTATGGGTGATGGTATCACCGACCGGGGCACCGTGGATTTCCTTGATCCCCGCCACCACGAAACCGACCTCCCCTGCGCGCAGGATATTGGTCTCCTTACGCAGCGGCGTGAAGATGCCCACTTCGGTGGCGTTCCAATCCCGCCCGGTCGATTTGATGCGAATCTTGTCGCCCTTACGCAGCGTACCGTCGAACAGTCGCACCAACGAAACGACGCCGAGATAGTTGTCGAACCAGGAGTCGATGATCAGTGCCTGCAAGGGCGCATCCGGGTCCCCTTTGGGGGGTGGAATATCGCGTACCAGACGCTCCAGCAACGCGTCGATACCAATACCGCTCTTGGCTGACACCTGACAGGCATCGGTGGCATCCAAGCCGATGATCTCTTCCACTTCCTGAGAGACGCGGTCCGGGTCGGCCTGGGGCAGGTCGATCTTGTTGAGCACTGGCAGCACTTCCAGGCCCTGCTCGATGGCGGTGTAGCAGTTGGCCACCGACTGAGCTTCGACACCCTGAGCGGCGTCCACTACCAACAGCGCTCCTTCACAGGCGTATAGCGAGCGGGATACTTCGTAGGAGAAGTCCACATGGCCTGGCGTATCGATGAAGTTGAGCTGATAGACCTGGCCATCGGCTGCGGTGTAGTCCAGCGTCACCGACTGTGCCTTGATGGTAATGCCACGCTCGCGCTCGATATCCATGGAGTCGAGCACCTGCTCCTTCAGCTCACGCTCGGTCAGACCACCGCAGGTCTGGATCAGACGATCGGAAAGTGTCGATTTACCGTGGTCAATGTGGGCGATGATGGAGAAATTGCGAATATGCTTGAGCTTTCCGCCGGAAACGTCATGAGACATCGAGTGTGTTCTGCCTTATTGGTACGCAAGCGATGGTGTTGGGGACAGCGCCAACAGGGCGTAACGTGAACACCGCACCACTGCATTGCCAAAGTTCGTCAAAAGATAAGCGCTATTGTAGCGATATGCGGGGGATAGGAACAGCAGTCCGGCGAGAACCGCCGGACTGGAAGGAACGAAAGGTGTGGTTATTCCAGACGCAACGCCACGAACAGCGAGCGCCCATCACGATACAGGCGCAGCGGAATAGCGCGGTCGGTGGGCAAGCTTTCGACGATGCGCACCAGCTCATCGGCAGAGGCAACGCTGCGGTGATCCAGGCTAACCAGAATATCTCCCGGGCGAAGCCCGGCCTGAGCGGCAACGCTGTCTGGCTCTACCTGACGAACTTCAACACCCCCTGTGATATTGAGCCGTTCGCGAGTGGCTTCATCCACTTCGACCACAGCGACACCTAGTCGCATCTGACTGTTGCTGCTGGAAGCTTGCTCGACGCCTTGAGCATCCGGCCAGCTACCCAGTTCGATGGTTTCAGTCACCTGCTCACCATCACGCATCAGGGTCAGCTCCACATCGCTGCCAGGGGCAACACGCCCGATGAGGCGCGGCAACGTGCTGGAGCGATCGACCTCTTCGCCATTGACCTCCAGAATCACATCCCCAGCCTGCAGGCCACCCTGCGCGGCAGGCCCCTCAGGGTCCAGATCGGCAATCAGCGCACCGATGGCTTCGCTCATACCAAACGACTCGGCCAAATCACGAGACACCGGCTGGATCATCACGCCCAGCCAACCACGGTTCACCTGGCCATCTTCACGCAGCTGGCTGGCAACGTCCATGGCGACGTTGATCGGAATGGCGAACGACAGACCCATGAAACCACCGCTACGGGTGAAGATCTGCGAATTGATACCGACGACTTCACCTTCCAGATTGAACAGTGGGCCACCGGAGTTACCCGGGTTGATGGCCACGTCGGTCTGGATGAAGGGGACGTAAGCGTCCCGTGGCAGCGTGCGGTTGATGGCACTGACGATGCCCGCAGTGACCGAATGGTCGAAGCCGAAAGGCGAGCCAATGGCCGCTACCCACTCTCCGACCTTGAGCTCGTCGGAATCCCCCAACGTGAGCACCGGCAGGTCGCTGGCATCGATCTTGAGCAGGGCAACGTCGGTCTGCACGTCGCTGCCAATCAGCTCGGCGGGCAGTTCGCGACGGTCGTTGAGGCGCACCAGAATTTCATCGGCATCCTGCACGACGTGGGCGTTGGTCATCACGTAGCCATCTTCACTGATGATGAAGCCAGAGCCTAATGACTGTCGCTCCTGGCCACGCCCCTGACCACCACTGGGCGGCGCTGGAAAACTGTCACCAAAAAAGTGGCGAAAGATTTCGGGAATTTCCTGACCTCCAAACCCTTGTACCGACGGCGAGCTGCTGCGCTGCACCGTGCGCGAGGTAGAAATGTTGACGACGCCCGGCGCCGCTTCTTCTACCAGCACCGTGAAATCGGGCAAGGTTTGCGCCTGGGCACTGTGGCCCACCATGAACAGCGCAACCAGGCATAACCATAACGTTGAGGGGAGAACCAAGCGCTTCATGAAACAGCTCCTAGTCAAGCAGGGACGACAGTATGGAAGTGCAACTCTTAGCGAGCTACAGGACAACTAACTGACCAAACGCGGACGGAAGCGTTCCATCCCCCCGCGCATAAGAAATCCAAGCGCCACCAAGGCGCACGCCAAGGTACCAAAAAAGGCACCCGCGCTGATCCACTGGCTCTCTGCCACCCTGGCAATCGCCCCCGACACGACCAGCGCCAGTAGCATGGGCGCGGCATAGACCAAAAGCGCCAGATAGCCAATGGCTTGCCGTTCCACCGTCAGCGTCACCGCACTGCCCAAAGGGTAACGCTCTGCCAATTGGCTTTCCAGACACTCAGGCCGCACCTCGACACGCTGGTACTGGCGGCGCGCCAGCAGGCCCATGCCACAACCCCGCCCCTTGGCGCAGGCATCACATTCGCTGGCCACCGACACATCCACTATCAGCCGCCCTTGGGCATACCCCACCACGCGACCGGTGCGATAAAGCGAGGTACACGTCATGTGCTCGGTCAATGACATCAGGGCTGAATCACGATGGACTGAACGATACGACGCATGACATCAGACGGCAACTCGCCGACACCGACCAGCTGCCAGCGCTGATCGCTGACCTCGACCAGCGATACCGTGGCCGTAGAAACACCTAACTGGTAGCTGCCTTCCGACAGCGTCTGCTGTTCGACGGGCGCTGCAAACAGACTGATAGACGCCAAGCCATCGCTGTAAACACGCTGACCCGATAACGAGCCGGTCTCGACCGGCTGGGAAACGAAGCCATCCGGCAACCACTCAGCCTGCCAACTCATCGCAGGCTCCTCCGGCGAAGCAGGATGGGCAATCTCGCCTTCATACAGAACCGGGGCTTGCAGCTGAGTAATCTGAAACGTTTCCAGCGCCCGCGATTGGCTATCACGCATGACATGCTTGAGCAGCAGCCCCGTCTCTTTGTCTAGCCACCACTCATGCTGATAGCGCTCGCCATCCTGCGGCGCAAACTTGAGCTGCACGGCTTCGCGACCCGCGACACGATCATCGTTGAGCAGCTCGATCTCATAATAATGGGCTACGTGAGCGGCCCAGGCTTCCGCTGCGCTGCTGGTCTCTTGATCTTCTAGGGTAAAGCGGGCGCGATAGCCCACGGCGGACTGACGCTCGACACTCACGGAAGGGCCATCCAGATGCTGAACGACCTGCTGCCGAACGCCATCTCGAATACGATGTGAAAGCGCCAGGGTACGCACTCCCAAAGCATCGATGGAGACGGCCCTGGCCTGGAAGTCGTAGCAGTGACCGGCCTGCTTGCTGAGCACAAGCCAATCCTGAACGTTGGCGGGCGCAGTAAAGGAGGTAAGGTCATCGCAGCTGAATGCGGGCGCTTGCTCTGCGATGACCGGCGTGGAAAAGGAGAACAGGCTTACGAGCCCAGCAGACGCTGCGGTCTGGATTCTCCACTGTCGGCACTTGTCCATCGCCATAATGCTCAGGCCACCCTCTCCAACATTAACGCTGTCCCAGAGGTTCGGTGACCGAAGAGCGCATCAGCGGCATCCAGCTGTCACCACCGCCACTAGCCGCCCCTTGAGCATGCTGCTCCAGGTAGGACTGCAACAGACGCAACTGATCGATATCGATGGACGTTGGCTGCTGAGCCATGACGCTTTGCGGCGCAGACGGAGCCGCGAAACCGGCTTCGCTGACATTCATCAAACCGCTATTACCTGCCTGCCCATTGATCCGGAACGGCGTGGGCTCGAACATCGGCATATCGGAGGCTGCCAAGGCTCCCGTCTGGGCACCAGACAAACTGACCGGCTGTACCTGCGCACCCACTCCAGCGCCGGGCTGAACGGCAATGTTGCCATCAGGCTGGCCGCTCGACCCTGTACCGCTATTGAAAAACTGGACGCCCGTAATCACCATCAGGGAAACGGCCGCTGCCACACCAGCACCGCGGGCAAACGAGACGCCGCCGACACGGCTGTTCGGTGCCGCGACGGGCTCTGCCATCGGGACGGGCTCGTTACGCAAGCGATCCATGATGCCCGCCGAAAGATCGACGCTGACATCCACTTCGCGTTCGCGTTGCATCATGCTGCGCGCCAGATGATAGCGGCGCCAAGTCTCAGCCGCGTCGGCGTCGTCAGGTAGTGATTTCAACACTCGGCGAAGTTCCAACTCATCACTTTCGCCGTCCATCAATGCGGAAAGTGACTCCCGTGTGTTTTGACTCATACTTCACACCCTCACACTGTGTTTGAAGAAGCTTCACGACAACACGGCTAGTGCGTGTTTTAGCCGCAAAACCTCGCAGGCCAAGACTTGGATTATCTATCACCGTCTGCACAACGCCATGGCCCTACTGGCAGGCAACATGAGCTTGCTGCTCAACGGCTCAACTCATTAGCGCTGGCAGCCCTTATGACGCCTGACTCGCCAGACAGTTCACAAAAAAAGCAAAAACGTAAATGTTTGTGTCCATGCATAGGCAGCATCCCCACGCTCAGGGCTCTTCACGACTGTTGCGCGCCGTGGTGACCAGCGGGCGAATATGCTCATCTACCGCCTCCCTGGCACGAAAAATACGCGAACGCACCGTACCCACCGGGCACTGCATGATTTGCGCGATGTCCTCGTAGGCCAACCCATCCAGCTCACGCAGGGTAATGGCCGTGCGCAGGTCATCCGGCAAGCGTTCGATGGCTTCGAACACAGCGGCTTCCAACTGGTCCCGCGCGATGGAAGCTTCGGGAGACTCGGAGTCGGCCAAGCGGCCGCTTTGATCGACGATTTCGGCATCGACGATATCCAGGTCGCTGCCGGGTGGACGACGCCCTCTGGATACCAGGTGGTTCTTCGCCGTATTGATGGCGATACGGTACATCCAGGTATAGAAAGCACTTTCTGCACGAAACTTGCCCAACGCACGGTACGCCTTGATGAAGGCTTCCTGCGCCACATCCTGCACTTCGGCGTGGTCGTGCACGTAGCGTCCTATCAGGCCAATGATCTTGTGCTGATACTTCTTAACCAAAAGATCGAAAGCGCGTGTATCGCCTTTCTGGGCACGCTCAACCAACTGCTGGTCCGTTTCACGAGTGCCCATTCACACGCTCCTTCCGCGCCGGTATCACACCGGCCGCTTCATATTCTTGTCGCCCTGTTGATCGGGCCTTCACAGCAAGCAGCATAGTGTCCCTTGGGCATTGGTTAATCGTCATGGAGAGCTCGAGGCCCATGAGGCCTGGTGGCTCACCTGTTCTGGAGGGCGTTTGGTGGCATAACGCCAATGTCATCTAGTGTTACGCGTTCTTAGCAGCGCATCAAGCGCTTACCCCCTTTCTTGAAACCCTGTGGCTGACATTTTTCCTTAATGCAAAGTTCCGTAACAATTGATTTTTACCACCGTGACGCGCCATAGTAGTGACCACTTTTCGCCCATCGCGCATGTACAGGTAGCAAGATGTCTGATCAACAGGTTAGCAATCTCAACGTCCTCGCTCAGGATGTTCTCACCACCCCCGACGCTCTGAAGTCGGCCATTCCCCTCACCGAAGCCGCCGAGCGCTCCGTCGTGGAAGGCCGTCGCGTCATTCAGAACATCCTGGATGGCAACGACCCGCGCCTGCTGGTGGTCGTGGGCCCCTGCTCCATTCACGACGTGGATGCCGCGCTGGATTACGCCCGCCGCCTGCGCGCGCTGGCCGACAAGGTGAGCGATAGCCTGTACATCGTCATGCGCGTCTATTTCGAAAAGCCGCGTACCACCGTGGGCTGGAAAGGGCTGATCAACGACCCCCACCTGAACGACTCGTTCGAAATCGACGAAGGCCTGCACATCGCCCGCAAGCTGCTGGTCGACCTGGCCGAAATGGGTTTGCCACTGGCCACGGAAGCCCTGGACCCGATTTCGCCACAGTACCTGCAGGACTGCATCAGCTGGTCAGCCATTGGCGCCCGCACCACCGAGTCACAAACCCATCGCGAGATGGCCTCAGGCCTCTCCTGCCCGGTCGGCTTCAAGAACGGCACCGACGGCAGCCTGGATGTCGCCATCAACGCCCTGCAGTCGGTGGCCAACCCGCATAACTTCCTGGGCATCAACCAGGCGGGCCAGGTCGCCATCATCCGCACCCGGGGCAACGCTTACGGCCACGTGGTACTGCGCGGCGGCAACGGCAAGCCCAACTACGACAGCGTCAGCGTTGCGCTGGCCGAAAAGGAGCTGAGCAAGGCCAAACTGTCGGCCAACATCATGATCGACTGCTCCCACGCCAACTCCAACAAGGACCCGGCCCTGCAGCCGCTGGTACTGGAAAACGTGACCAACCAGATTCTGGAAGGCAACCGCTCCATCATCGGCCTGATGGTCGAGTCCAACATTGGCTGGGGTGCCCAGAAAGTGCCCGCCGACCTGAGTCAACTGCAGTACGGTGTCTCGATCACCGATGCCTGTATCGACTGGGACACGACCGTCGAAACCTTCACGCGCATGAACGAGAAACTGGCCCCGGCACTGGCCAAGCGTATTGCCTGAAGCTGACCCGCCAACGCCCCGCCGGACCCTCCGGCGGGGCGTTTTTTTATGGGCATCACCCGCCGCCGATTTCAGGCCTGAATGTCACGTCTGAACGGGGGCAAGGCATCCAGCAGCGCCTGACCGTAGCGCCGCGTGATCACGCGGCGGTCCAGCAGCGTGATCACCCCCCGGTCGTTCTCCTTGCGGATCAACCGACCACAGGCCTGCACCAGCTTGATGGAGGCATCGGGCACACTGATACGCATGAAAGAGTTGCCGCCCTGGCTTTCGATCCACTCGGCCAGCGTGGCGCCCACCGGGTCATCGGGCACCGCAAAGGGTAACCGAGTGATGACTACATGAGTCAGGTAATCCCCGGGCAGGTCGATGCCTTCTGCAAAGCTGGCCAAGCCGAAGATGATGCTCCCCTTGCCGCTATCGACTGCTGCTCGATGCCGTTCGATCAACTCCCGCTTGGGCAGCGCATCCTGCGCCAGCAGGCGCTCTTTCAAGGCCGCTGGCAGCACTTTTTCTACCGCCCTGAGCTGGGCCCGGGACGAAAACAGTACCAGCACCGCTTCGTCCTCCCCCAACTGGGAGACACAGCGCACGATGGCGCGCTCATGGGCCTCTCGGTCGCTGGGGTCCGTGGCTTCCGCGGGCACGCGCAGCACCGCGTTGGCATAATCGAAGGGGCTGGGCAGCGCCTGGTACCGATAGCGACTGGCCAGGCCAGCGCGCTCCTGAATACGCTCGAAGCGCCCCAGTGCCGTCAAGGTGGCAGAGGTGACCACCGCGCCGTGGCAACGCCCCCACAAATGCTTGGCCAGCGTATGCGCCGCCGAGACAGGACTGGCGGAGAACTCGATTTCGGGCTCCCCGGCCACACGACTCAGCGTGATCCAGCGCGCACAGGGCGGCGCATTGGACGGGTCCTGCTCGCTGAACGCCTGCCAGAGCGCGTGGGCTTCCAGGGCGCGCCCATGCAGCAGCGCCACCAGCGGCAGCCAGGCTTCGGCCTGATCACGGTCCAGCCCCGTCTGTTTATCCGGGTCCAGACTCTCACGCAGAATATCGGCAATGCTTTCCAGACTGCGTGATAGCGTGGCAAACATCACCAGCAGCTGCCGCGCCTGCTCGCGCAGCGCTTCCGGCACTTCGCCCTTCTCGAAACGCTGCTGGTGGCTGGCCTCTTCATCCGCCAGCCCCTGCTCGCGCCCGGCCAGCTGGTGCCCCAGGCTGAACACGTCTCCCAGGGCAGGCTCCAGGCCATGCAGCACTTCAGGCAGGCTGGCCAGCAGCCTGGCCACGGTGGGCTGAACCGCCAGCCCCTGGTGAAGATCGGTCAAGCTGCTGCGCAGCGTCTTGAGCCAGCGCAGACAGCCATGCACCGCGAAGCGGTGGGCAAAGTGCGACAGCGCCTTGTCCGGCAGGTGATGGCCTTCGTCGAAGATGAAGATACAGTCGGCAGGGTCCGGCAGAATGGCGCCGCCCCCCAGGGCCAGGTCCGCCAGTACCAGATCGTGGTTGGCCACGATGACATCGGCATCTTCCAGCTCACGACGTGAGCGGAAGAACGCGCAGGCACCGAAATGGCCGCAGCGGCGCCCGGTACACTGGCGGTGATCGACGGTGAGCTGACGCCAGTGGGCATCATCGATGGTGTCAGGCCAGGTATCACGGTCACCCTGCCACTCGCCTTTGCCATAGGCATCGGCCAGGTCGCTGGCAAGCACCTGATAGTCGCTGCTATCGCTTTGCAGGGAGTGCTCGAACAGCGACATGGTCGGGTTTGGCTCACTGCCCTCCAGGGCCTGATCCAGCCGCGCCACGCACACATAGCGCCCGCGCCCTTTGGCCAGCGCGTAGCGAAAGGCGATGCCACTGTGCTGGGCCAGCGAGGGCAGGTCCTGGTGCAACACCTGCTCTTGCAGAGCCACCGTCGCCGTGGACACGATCAGCCGCTTGCCCTTCGCCTTGGCAATGGGCAAGCCTGCAATCAGATACGCCAGCGTCTTGCCCGTGCCGGTACCGGCTTCCAGTACACAGACGTGGCTGTCGCTGGTGCGCTTGCCATCGCTGTCGCACTGAATATCGCCCAGGGTGCGGGCAATCTCGGCAATCATCAGCCGCTGACCGTAGCGTGGGGTCAGCGCTAACTGCTCCACCACGTTACGGTACGCTTGCTGAATATCGGCCTTGAGCGCGTTATCCAGCATGTGCGTTACAGCATGCCTTCCGGCGGATGCTCGCAGGGCAGCTTGCCGTTGATGTAGCGCTCGATTTCCGGCAGCGAGAAGGCGTCTTCTTCACCCACGAAGCTGATCGACACCCCTTTGGCACCGGCACGACCGGTGCGGCCAATACGGTGCACGTAGTCTTCCGGGTCTTCCGGCAGGGTGTAGTTGATCACGTGGCTGACGTCTTCGATATGGATGCCACGACCGGCCACATCGGTGGCCACCAGCACCTGGATCTCGCCTTCGCGGAAGCTTTCCAGCGTCTTGATGCGCTGATTCTGGGGCACGTCACCCGACAGCATGGCGGCACTCACGCCTGCTTTTTTCAGCAGATCATCGAGTTTGCGCACCAGATCCCGACGGTTGCCGAACACCATGACCCGCTCGAAGCTCTCCTGCTCCAGCAGCTTGACCAACAGGCGCTGCTTGTCGTCATCCGACACCAGGTACACGCGCTGGTCGATATCGGCCTGATTCTCTACCGTGACTTCGATCTCGACGTGGGCCGGTTCCTGCGTCCACTGGCTGGCCAGGTTGAGAATGTCGTCGGTGAAGGTGGCCGAAAACAGGAACGTCTGACGCTCCTCTTTCCTGGGGGTGTAGCGGATGATGCGCTTCACATCCGGGATGAACCCCATGGAAAGCATGCGATCCGCTTCGTCGAGCACCAGCACTTCGGTCTCGGACAAGTCGATGTCGCGCTTCTGATGGAAGTCGAGCAGACGGCCAGGCGTGGCCACCAAAATATCGAGCTTCTTGCCGAGGCTCTCACGCTGTTTCTGGTAATCCATGCCACCGACCACGCTGGCCACGTTCAACGACGTGAAGCGGGCGAGCGCCTTGGCGTCTTTCTCGATCTGCAGCGCCAGTTCGCGGGTGGGGGCGATGATCAGCGCACGGGGAGCCCCCGGCTTCTGGCCATCCGGCGCGGGCTCTTCCAGGAAGTAGGCCAGCACGGAAATCAGGAAGGCGGCGGTCTTGCCGGTGCCCGTCTGGGCCTTGCCCACAATGTCGCCACCCAGCAGCGTGTGGCGCAGCGCCTCTGCCTGAATGGGGGTGCAGTATTCATAGCCCTGGGCATGAATAGCGCGCATCAAGGGTAGCGGCAGATCAAAGTCATGGAAGCGCCACTTGCCGGCAACGGCGGGCACCTGAAACTGACGAAGATCCCAGTTCGACTGACGGCGACGCGGCTTGCGACGACGGCGTTTAGGCTTGCGGTTCTGGTCCGATGCTGTGATCTGTTCCGACTCGCTCATAGGCTGTGTATCTGTCCATTGCTGTGGAGGTTAGGCATCACGAATCGCGCATTGTAGCAGGGCTTGGCGATAAGAGCGCGCTCTGCTGTCGAAGGAGCGCCCTTGCCTGTTAGAATGAGGCATAAATTAACCCAAGGAGCGCGACGATGACGCGTAAGAAAAAGACTCGTTCACTGGCAGACAAGGTGACGATCCGCACCGGTCGCCGCAAGGATTACAAAAAGTGGCGCCATGAAAACCCGGATCAGGTGACCTCATCACGCCGTTTCGTGGCCAAGAAACAGCAACAGCGCAAATTGCAGGCCGTGCGCAAGCTGGCACGCCAGCAAAGTGGCCAGAACATTGCCATCCACCCCGACAAGGGGAGCGACTCCTCTTCGGGAGAGCCCTCCTGATGCGTCTGGTGTCTTTCAATATCAACGGCATCCGGGCAAGGCTGCATCAGCTTCAAGCGCTCATCGATACCCATCGCCCTGATGTGATCGGCCTGCAGGAAATCAAGGTGCAGGATAGCGAATTCCCACTGGCCGATGTGGAAGCCATGGGGTACCACACCTTTCACTATGGCCAAAAGGGCCACTACGGTGTGGCCTTGCTCTGCCGACAGAAACCTCAGCAGGTCTTCTACGGCTTTCCTGATGATGAGGAAGATGCTCAGCGACGCATGATCGGCGTGCGCCTGCTGACCACCGACGGCCAGCCGGTCACCGTGTGGAACGGCTACTTCCCCCAGGGCGAGAACGTCGAACACCCCACCAAATTTCCTCACAAGGAGCGCTTTTACCAGCAGCTGGCCAATCTGCTGGCCACGCAGCACTCCCCGGAAGAGCATCTCGCCGTCATGGGTGACTTCAACATTTCCCCCGAAGACCAGGACATCGGCATTGGGGAAGCCAACCGAAAACGCTGGCTGCGTGATGGCAAGGCCAGCTTTCAGCCCATCGAGCGGGAGTGGCTAGCGGGCATCAAGGCGTGGGGGCTCAGCGACAGCTATCGGCTCTGCCACCCCGACAACAGCGAATGGTTCAGCTGGTTCGACTACCGCTCGAAGGGCTTTGATCGGGAGCCCAAGCGTGGGCTGCGCATCGACTACATCCTTGTCTCGCCCCCTCTGGCACAGCGGGTCACTGATGCAGGTATCGACTATCCCCTGCGCGCCATGGAGCGACCTTCGGATCACGCGCCCACCTGGAGCGACTTTTCGCTGACACTGGCGGACTGACCTGCGCCCTGGCTGCCGCCCACCCGGGCGGCACGGCTCATCCCCTGAGCCCCCTCAATCGAAATAGCCAAGCCACTGCTCGGCCTGTTCGTCGCCCAACTCCGCCGCTCGCGAGAGCGCCTCTTTCGCCAGCGACTCATTACCCCACGCGTAGGCCAACTGACCATACTGGCGCCAATCGTCAGCCGTTTGAGTAGTATCAGCCAGCGCCTGCCAAGCGTTCAGGGCATGCTCGACATGCCGGGCCTGCTGCCAGGCCGTGGCTCGCAGGCGCAGCGTCTCTTCATCATCAGGCAGCTCCCCTGCTTCCAGCGCTGCCTCCAGATGCTCACCGGCACGCGCTGGCGTGCCCCCTGCCAGGTGCAGCCGAATCAGGGTCAAACGATCCTCGGGTGCAGTGAACTTGCCCATCTGCCAGGCCGCTTCCCAGACGCCGGCGGCAGCGCCCAGCAGCCCCGCCTGCTGCGCCAATCCAGCCGCCTGACGCCACTCCTCGGCGCTGCTGCGCTCGCTCAGGCTCTCCAGCAGCCAGGCCAGTGCCTGCTCGCCTTCGCCTGCATGGCGCAACACGACGTTGACCAGCGCCTGCTGGGCATCACTCAGTTCTCTGCCCGGCTCCAGCTGGGGGGTGAGCCATTCGAGGGCCTCTTCCCAGCGCTCCTCTTCTGCCAATAGGCGCACCAACGCCCAAACCGACTCAAGGTAGCGCTCATGGCCCGCCGACTCGCCGAGCCACTGCGCGTAGAGCTCGATGGCCTGAGAGCGCTGACCTGCCGCACGGCGCAGGGAGGCTTCGTCACGCAACCAGCGCAGCCGTTGGCTGTTCGGCACGCTGGTACGCTGGCGGGCACTGGCCAGCTCATCCGCTGCCGCCTCGGGCGCCTCTTGACGCACCAGCGCACTGGCCGCCAACTGATGGTATAGCGCGCTGGCCCACTGATCGGCTCGATTACCCGAGGCCAGCCTGGCGGCCTGGGAGCGCGCACGGTTCAGAATGGTGTCCAACGACTCATTCTCTGCACCAGCACCGGAAAGCTCCGCCAACTGGCTCTGCAACCCGTTCAGGTCGAGAATGATATCTTCACTCAGTGGCACATCCGCCACCGCCATCGTGCTCCACACATAGAGCACTGCAATTGCCAATAAACGCTGCATAACGCTCCCTCGACGGGCTTACCGCAACTGAAATTCGATGCGCTGAGTGGCACGGCGCAGCTGTTGACTCGGCTCGAATTGCCAGCGTGCAATGGCCTCCTCCGCCGCCTGCTCGAACACCCGGCGCGGCTGTGCGTTGAGGACGCGAATCGTCCCGCCATCGACACTGCCATCACGCCGAATGACGAACTCCACCTCGACAAAGCCCTCCATGCCACGCCGCTGGGCGCGGGTGGGGTACGTGGGATTGACGCGACTCGTGGGCGCCACCTGCCCGACACTCACCGGTGCATTGGAAGGTGCGGGCTCTGCCGCAGGCGCCGCTTCACGCTCGGCCGTCGCGAGTGCCGTGGATGGCTCGGAGCGCGACGCAGGCTCTGCGGCAGGCTCCGGCGTGGGTTCTGGCGCAGGCTGCGGCTCCGGACGTGGCTGTGGCGTCGGCTCTGGCCTTGCCTCGGTCAGCTCCGGCAGTTCACTCTCCAACTCCAGCGGCTCTACCGGTGCATCCGGCAAAGCCAGATCGGGCAGCGCAATCTGACTCGTCGCGACCGGCGCAGGGGCAGGCGCTGGTGCAGGAGGGGGAGCCGTAGGAGCCGCCTGGGCAGGCTCTGGCGGCGGCGTTTCCGGCTCGGCAGCCTGCTCAGGTGCTTCCACCATGGTCATGGCCATGGACATGACTGGTTCGTCGACGCTGCGCTCCGGCGGTGCCACCAGCAGCGCCAGCATCCAGAACAGCCCCATCGCTAGCGCAGCACCAGCCAGCAGCGAGAACCCGTGGCGTATCATGGCGCACTCCGACTAGCCGCCACCGCCACTTGCTCTACACCTGCCTGCTGCAGGCGATCCATCACTTCGATCAGCAGTCCAGTGGTGGACGCTCTATCGGCCTGGATGACCACCGAGCCTTCGCCACTGAGCATGCCGGCCACTTCCTGACCGATGCGATGGGCATCGACCGGACGACCATCCACCCAGACGGCTCCTTCCGGCGTAATCGCGATCAGCACCTGGGCGTCCGGACGCTGTGTGGCGGCGGCCGCTTCCGGGCGCTCGATCTCTACGCCACTCTCCTTGATAAAGCTGGTCGTCACGATAAAGAAGATCAGCATGATGAAGACCACATCCAGCATCGGGGTCAGGTTGACTTCATTGCTCTCTTCGACGGCCTCTATGGAACGGCGTCTACGCATCATTTTCCTCCAGGGCACGCGCCAGGCGATCATGCAGACGCTGGTCTTCGCGGCGAATCACGTGCTCCAAACGGCTGATAAACAGCATGCCCACCACGGCAATGGCCATGCCTGTCAATGTGGGTAGCGTGGCTCGGGCCACGCCATCGGCCATGGCTCTGGCCTGATGGGTGTCACTCATGGAAAGGCTGTCGAACACGGTGATCATGCCAGTGACCGTGCCCAGCAGACCCAACAGCGGGCACAACGCCACCAGCAATTTGATCCACGGCAGCGGCCGACGCAGCTTGGCCACCAGGGCCGCACTCCACACATCGCGCAGCGTCCGTGCGCTCCAGCTGCGGTGGTCGCTACGTGCTGCCCAGCGGTGCACCAGCTGACGCCGCGCACGTCGCCAGCTGATGCGGTAATACCACCAGCGCTCAATGGCCATGGCGAATACCAGCACGGCGACCAGCGCCAGCACCAGCAGCACCGCGCCACCGGCGTCCAACAACCGCTCTACCGGCTCCAGCCAAAGGGGCAACGTCGGCATATCAGTTCACCGCTTGCCCGGGATGGGCGGACTGCGCTTCCAGGTGATCGGCCAGGGTGGCACTAGCCTCCCCTTCGATCACTTGCGTAATGGACCGGCTACGGCTGGACAGTGCCGTTTGTGCAAACAGCAACGGCACCGCTGTCACCAGACCTAATACCGTCGTCACCAGTGCCTGACTGATCCCTCCCGCCATGAGCTGCGGGTCACCGGTACCGAACACGGTAATGGCCTGAAAGGTGACGATCATGCCCGTCACCGTACCCAACAGGCCCAGCAGCGGCGCAATGGCGGCCAACAGCTTGACGATGGGCTGGCCTCGCTCGATGCGCGGCAGCTCTGCCAGAACCGCTTCATCCAGGCGGGCTTCGAGGGCTTCGGGGGTTTGATGCTTGTCCATGTCCTTGAATCGCTGCAGCACTCGGCCCAGCGGATTGTCTGCTCGCGGCTGCTCCAACTGACGGCGTTGACGACGCACCCGTGCGCTTACCAGCAGCAGATAGAGGTATTGCGCCAGCGCCACCAACAGACCGATACCCCCCAGTACCACGACCACATAGCCGACATAGCCACCCTGCTGGAAGCGCTCCCAGAGACTGGGCTGCTGGGCCAACGCCTGCAGTACGCTGCCCTGGGTAGGGTCGATGGCAAATTCACGGCTGTCGCCCTGATGGTAGGCGGCGAGCAGACGGCGGATTTCCGACGGCGTACGCGGCAGCTCGGCCAGGCTCTGGTCATCCTGCCCCTTGCGGAGCAGTGCCGACTCCGTGAAAGCGGCAAAATCCCCCAAACGGACCACCTGACGAGGCGCAATCTCGCCAGCACCGTCTGCCACGGGCAGCTCGAGACGCTCAGCCTGCCCGGTGTTCATGGTCAAGGCTGCCAGCCGGTCTACCACGCTCTCCAGGTGCTCACGCTCCAGCACCTCGACGTCGTTGAGGCGCGGGGGCAAAGCGTCAGGCGTCAACGTCAGCCAGCTCTCCCCTCCCAATTCGTTGCGCAGCTCCTCGCTGTGCCGCGTCAGATCGGCCAACAGTGCCGTAAGGGCCTCCCCCTGCTCATCCTGACGCTGAGCCAAAACCTCGGCCTGCTCGGCCTGCTCTTGCTGCTGCGCCTGCAGGGCAACCTGCTCCTGCTCGGCGGCTGCGTGCGCGGCGCGCGCTTCCTCCAGGGCAGCAGCCAGGGCGTCCTGATCTTCCAGAAACGACTGCAGCCGCGCCTGATCTCGCGCTTCTGCTGCTTCGCGGGCATCACGTAGCGTCGTGACATCACTGCTTTGGGCAATGACCGGGGCGCTCGCCCAAACGCTCATGGCCAGCAGCAGGCAGGCCATCCTGTGCACGCCGCACCGATAGCTGGGTAGGTTCATTGCGGCGCTCCTGTGGCGGTGATCGATAGCGGTAATTGCAGCAGTTCAGGCGTACGCTGATCATCGGCAATACGCAGGCCATTACGCACTTCTCGGCGGGCACGCTCTTCCAGCGCCAGCCATTCGCCGCGCTGTTGGTCCCATACGCCACCCTCACGGCCATCCGGCGTCAGGTAATAGAGGCCAATACGCCCAATACGCAGATAATCGACTTCCCGAGGAGCCCCGCCGTCGCGCTGCAAACGCCCCCGCCAGCTATCCACCTGGCGGCCGTATGCCAGCTCTGCACGCCAGGCTTCAAGCAGCTCGGCAATCCGTTCGGCGCTCTCCTGGGTGGACGCCTCGGCCCCTTCTACGCGTGCCAAGCGCTCGGCGCGCAGGAAAGGCAGATCCGACGCGATCCATTGGCTGAGCTGTTCGGCCATATCCTGCTCGATGGCCGGCAGCGCAGCACGTGTATCGCTCAGCGTATCCAGCGCCTGGGCCAACCGCTGCTGGCGCTCCGCTTCACCGGCCAGGCGACTACTCAGGGCAGCATTGGAAGCGCTCATCTGCCGCGTCTCCTGCTCCAGTTGGCGCAATTCTTCCAACTGTTCTCGCGTTGCTTCGTCGGCCCTGTCGATTTGCTGCTGCAGCTCAGATTGCACTTGCTGGGCCTCGACACTCTGGGCCGCCTGATCCATCGTTTCATCGCTCGCCATCAGCGATGTACTGGCCAGCATTCCAGCAAGCCAATATCCGCTCAAGGCAAAGAAAGGCCTTTTCAGCACGTCGTCTCTCCATCACTGCTCAGCGCGCTATCAGTATCAGCTCGCCAAGGCTCACCAAATATAAGAACGATTTGCGTTTAAATCGTTAGCGTGCATAGCCTACCATCAATAGAGCAAATGACAATATTTATCATTAACATTCAATAACGAAATCTTTTCATCACCCATAAAAAACGGGAGCTCTGAGGCTCCCGTTGAGTGGCACGCTAATTGAACGATCAGAACGCCCAGTCGTCGTCTTCGGTAGCGACGGCCTTGCCGATGACGTAGGACGAGCCAGACCCCGAGAAGAAGTCGTGGTTCTCGTCTGCGCTGGGGGACAGCGCCGCCATGATCGTCGGGTCGACGTCCGTGACACTGCTGGGGAACAGCGGCTCGAAACCGAGGTTCATCAACGCCTTGTTGGCGTTGTAGTGCAGGAACTTCTTCACGTCTTCGGTCAAGCCCACCGCATCATACAGCGACTCAGTGTAGCGCACTTCGTTGTCGTACAGCTCCAGCAGCAGCTCGTAGGCATAATCCTTCACTTCCTGCTGACGCTCCGGAGTGGCTTCCGCCAGCGCCTGCTGGAACTTGTAGCCCACGTAGTAACCGTGCACCGCTTCGTCACGAATGATCAGACGAATCAGGTCAGCGGTATTGGTCAGCTTGGCATGGCTGGACCAGTACATGGGCAGATAGAAGCCGGAGTAGAACAGGAACGACTCCAGGAAAACGCTGGCCACTTTGCGCATCAACGGGTCATCGGAGCGATAGCGCTTGAGAATCAGCTCGGACTTCAGCTGGAGCGACGGATTCTCCTCACTCCAACGGAACGCATCGTCCACGTCCCGGGTGGCGCACAGCGTCGAGAAAATCGAGCTGTAGGAGCGCGCATGCACCGATTCCATGAAGGCAATGTTGGTATACACCGCTTCTTCGTGGGGCGTACGCGCATCTTCCATCAGCACCGGCGCACCCACGCTGCTCTGGATGGTATCGAGCAGCGTCAGGCCGGTGAAGACCCGGATGGTCAGCTGCTTTTCCTGCTGAGTCAGTGTGTTCCACGACTGAATGTCGTTGGACAGCGGCACTTTTTCCGGCAGCCAAAAGTTGCTGGTCAGGCGGTTCCACACCTCCAGATCTTTATCGTCCTGCAGACGGTTCCAGTTGATCGCATTAACCCGCGACAGGCGTTGCATCGTTGTCATCAGCGCTCTCTTCTAAACGTCATCACATGCCAGTGGGGATATCGTTACAGCGTGCAGGAGACACAGCCTTCTACCTCGGTGCCTTCCAGCGCGCTTTGGCGCAAGCGAATGTAGTAAAGGGTCTTGATGCCCTTCCGCCATGCATAGATCTGCGCCTTGTTGATATCCCGAGTGGTAGCGGTATCAGGGAAGAACAGTGTCAGTGACAGCCCCTGATCCACATGCTTCGACGCTTCTGCATAAGTATCGATGATTTTCTCAGGGCCAATTTCATAGGCATCCTGAAAGTAATCGAAGTTGTCTTCATTCAAGAACGGCGCCGGATAATAGACCCGCCCCAGCTTGCCTTCTTTACGAATCTCGATTCTCGCCGCCACCGGATGAATACTGGAAGTGGAGTTGTTGATATAGGAGATCGAGCCCGTGGGCGGCACTGCCTGCAAGTTGCGGTTGTACAGGCCGTGCGCCATGACCGAGGCCTTCAGGGCCTGCCAATCTTCCTGGGTCGGCAGCGCAATACCACTGCGTTCGAACAGGTGGCGTACTTTTTCGGTACGCGGCAGCCAGGCCTGGTCGGTGTACTTGTCGAAGAACGTGCCCGACGCGTAGGTGGAGTCCTCGAAACCGGCGAAGGTGGCGCCATGCTCAATGGCCAGCTGGTTCGAGGCACGAATGGCATGGAACGCGACGCAGTAGAAGTACAGGTTGGTGAAATCCAACCCCTCTTCCGAGCCATAATAGATGTGCTCACGCGCCAGGAAACCGTGCAGGTTCATCTGCCCCAGACCAATCGCACGCGACTTGGCATTCCCTTCGGCAATCGAGGGCACGCTGCTCAGGTTGCTCATTTCGGACACGGCCGTCAGGCCGCGAATGGCGATTTCGACGCTGGTGCCGATATCGCCCGAATCCATGACCTTGGCAATGTTCATCGAGCCCAGGTTGCAGGAGATGTCCTGACCGATGTCGCGGTATCCCAGGTCGTCGTCATACTCGGTCGGCGTGTTGACCTGCAGAATCTCGGAGCAGAGGTTGCTCATGTTGATGCGACCGGCAATCGGGTTGGCGCGATTGACCGTATCTTCGAACATGATGTACGGGTAACCGGACTCGAACTGCAGCTCAGCCAGCGTCTGGAAGAAGGCACGAGCATTGATCTTCTGCTTGCGAATGCGCGCATCCGCCACCATTTCATGGTACTTCTCGGTGACGCTGATATCGCCAAACGGCACCCCGTAGACCCGCTCTACATCATAGGGGGAGAACAGGTACATGTCGTCGTTGCGCTTGGCCAGTTCGAACGTGATATCCGGAATGGTCACGCCCAGCGAAAGCGTCTTGATGCGGATCTTTTCGTCGGCATTTTCACGCTTGGTGTCGAGGAAACGCAGAATGTCAGGGTGGTGAGCATTCAGGTACACAGCCCCGGCACCCTGACGAGCCCCCAGCTGGTTGGCGTAAGAGAACGCATCTTCCAGCAGCTTCATGATGGGGATGATGCCCGACGACTGGTTTTCGATACGCTTGATCGGCGCGCCAGACTCACGAATGTTGGTCAGCAGGAACGCCACCCCACCACCACGCTTGGAGAGCTGCAGCGCTGAGTTGATCGACCGCCCGATCGACTCCATGTTGTCTTCGATACGCAGCAGGAAGCATGACACCAGCTCACCGCGCTGCTGTTTGCCGCAGTTCAGGAAAGTCGGCGTGGCTGGCTGGAAGCGACCACTGATCACTTCATCCACCAGCGACTTGGCCAGCGCTTCATCCCCACGCGCCAGCGTCAGCGCAACCATGCACACGCGATCTTCGTAGCGCTCCAGGTAACGCTTGCCATCGAAGGTCTTCAGCGTATAGCTGGTGTAGTACTTGAAGGCACCCAGGAAGCTGGGGAAGCGAAACTTGTAGGCATACGCCTGCTCGAACAGCGACTTGATGAATGCGAAGCTGTACTGATCGAGTACGTTGGCCTCGTAATAGCCCTCTTCCACCAGGTAGTCCAGCTTCTCTTCCAGCGAGTGGAAGAAAACCGTGTTCTGGTTGACGTGCTGAAGGAAGTACTGACGCGCTGCTTCGCGGTCCTTGTCCAACTGCAGTTCGCCGTTGGCACCGTACAGATTGAGCATCGCGTTGAGCGCATGATAATCCAGCGTACGCGCTTCGTTGGTACCCGCAGCAGGACGTTTCGCTTCTGCCGACTTCTTGGTAGCGGCGCTGGTGGACGCTACGTTGTTAGAGACTGAGCTTGACGTTTCCAAAACTCTTCTACTCCTTTGCGGACCTTGGCGACATCGTCATCGGTGCCAAACAGTTCAAAGCGATAAAGCAACGGTACCCGGCACTTTTGCGCGATGATGCGCCCTGCCAACCCGTAAGCTTCACCAAAATTCGTATTACCCGAGGCAATGACACCTCGAATGAGGTGCCGATTGTACTCATCGTTCAAGAAGCGAATCACCTGCCCCGGCACGGCGCCTTGTGCATGGCCACCGCCGTAGGTAGGCGTCACCAATATGTAAGGCTGCGTGACGCGTGGTGTGGGCTCTTCACGATTCAATGGCAGCCGCTGGGCGCTCAAGCCAAGCCTTTCGATAAACCGATGGGTATTGCCTGACTTGGTGGAAAAATAGACCAGCGTACCCGCCTGCCTGGTTTCCACCGTGGCCGTGTGCATGGCGGCTGAACTATGCCAGCGCCTGGATACGGTCAGGGCGGAAGCCGGACCAGTGATCCTCACCTACCACGACGACCGGCAACTGACGATAGCCCAGAGCTTCGACCTGCTGCTGCGCGCCAGACTCTTCCGTAATGTCGATCACGGTGTACTCCAAACCCTGCTTGTCCAGCGCACGATAGGTAGCGGTGCACTGTACGCAGGCAGGCTTGCTATAAATTTGGATTTCCATGGCTATTTTCCTTTTCATAGCGACACTTTTCGGGTAGCGCATGGTAATGGCGCCACCCCTCTGAAATTCTCCACGCATACTATATATAGATCACCAGAAAATCAATTCAAGCATATATGGTATTTTTTTCATCCACAGGTTATTGACAATCCATACCCAGCGCTATACCCAGAAACCCAAAAAAAGCCGCCCCCTAAAAGGGGGCGGCTTTGGCTGTAAAATCACGCGCTCAGGCGCAATTTTCGACCATTATCAGGCCTTGGCAGCCTGGTAGCGACGCTCGACGTCTTCCCAGTTCACGACATTGAAGAAAGCGTCAACATAGTCGGGGCGCTTGTTCTGGAACTTGAGGTAGTACGCGTGCTCCCATACATCCAGACCCAGCAGCGGCGTGTTGCCATGCATCAGAGGGCTATCCTGGTTGAGCGTGTTCTCGACGACCAGCTTCTTCTCGGGTGTGACAGATAGCCACGCCCAGCCGCTGCCAAAACGGCCCAGCGCCGCTTTTTTGAAAGCGTCCTTGAACGCATCGAAGCCACCCAGCTCAGCATCGATGGCCTTGGCAACATCACCCTGGGGCTGACCGCCACCATTGGGAGACATCATCTGCCAGAACATGGAGTGGTTGGCGTGACCACCGCCGTTGTTGATGACAGCCTGACGCTTCTCTTCCGGCACGCGATCCAGATTGGCGACCAACTCTTCTACGGGCACGTCTTCCAGACCGGTGCCTTCCAAAGCGCCGTTCAGGTTGGTCACGTAGGTGTTGTGGTGACGAGAGTGGTGAATCTCCATCGTCATCGCATCGATGTGCGGCTCGAGTGCATCGTAAGCGTACGGTAATTCAGGAAGGGTATGGGCCATGCTATCTTCTCCTTGAGTGGCTTCTATAACGTTCACTACCTAAGGTGCGGTCTTGCTTCACCCTTTTCAACTGCCGCCCCAGCAATTTTTCTACCAGCGCGACGACTTCTTTATCCCAGCACTTTAGTCAACTATTTTCAGTTTATCGAATTCATCGCCATTAAAAAAGCCGACCTCTTGCGACGTCGGCTTTTGGTAAAACGGCGTTCCTGCTTACAGCTTGCTCTCCAGCTCCGGCAGGATCTCGAACAGATCCCCCACCAGGCCG
>ERZ941748.108-NODE-108-length-39598-cov-8.276357_pt1 | contig 39598 bp, 41 predicted proteins | sample MGYA00521092_ERZ941748 | MGnify/ENA primary metagenome ERZ941748 (study PRJEB32759, sample SAMN07749897) | skin metagenome | biome: transportation; feature: city; material: polyester macromolecule | host: Homo sapiens | place: Hong Kong:ISLAND line | collected... | reverse complement strand
CCAGAAAAATCAGGTGGTTGTCGACAGGCTATCCGCAACCACCTGAATAGTTACGTCATTTTTACGTCTTCTTCTCTGCAAGGCTCTGGCAACCGCCTGAGCTGGAAGAATCATATCGACACTTGATAAACGTAACCACTAAGCTGCATCTACGTTAAATCGTTATATCATAAAGTCGCTGTGGCGCGACGCCGAGTTGCTATGGGTAGGGCAAGAAGTCCACGAAGAGCCTTTCCCCACCATCGTGGCGGGCGATCTCAACGATGTGGCCTGGTCGCGCACCACGCGGCTGTTCTGCAGGGTCAGTGGCATGCTCGACCCCCGGCGCGGCCGCGGGCTCTTCAGCACCTTTCACGCCCACTACCCTCTACTGCGCTGGCCGCTGGATCATGTGTTCGTCAGTGAGGAGTTTACGCTCACCCACATGGAGCGCCTGGAAGCCTTCGGGTCGGACCACTTCCCCATCCTGGCGACGCTCAGCTATCAGCCTGCGCGCCAGGAGGAGCACGACACTCCTTCCGCCAGTCAAGAAGAGCGCCAGGAAGCCAGCGCTACCATTGCGCAAGGCAAGAGCGAAGAGCAGCAGACCTGACCCCAAGCTGGCCTGAACCAGGCCAGAGCGATGGTGTTTACTGAGGGATCCCCCCGCGAGTGAGCACCGCCGGGTCCAGCAAGCGCTCCAGGGTCGCGCGATCCAGGTCGGTTTCTTCCTCGGCCACGTCAATGATGGGCCGACCCGCCTGATACGCTTTCTTGGCAATGGCCGCAGCAGCGTTGTAACCAATGACGCTGTTCAGCGCCGTGACCAGAATCGGGTTGCGCGCCAGCGGCCCCTGCAAATTGTCCTCGCGCACCTTGAAGGTGGCGATGGCCCGCTCGGCCAGCAGCGTGGCGGTATTGCTCATCAGCGTAATGGAGGTCAGCAGATTGGCCGCCACCAGCGGTAGCATCACGTTCAGCTGGAAGTTACCGCTCTGCCCGGCCACGGTCACCGCCGTATCCAGACCGATCACCTGAGCCGCCGCCTGGGCCGCGGACTCGGGAATCACCGGATTGACCTTGCCGGGCATGATGGAGCTCCCCGGCTGCAGCGCCTCCAGCTCGATCTCACCCAGCCCTGCCAGTGGCCCAGAGTTCATCCAGCGCAGGTCATTGGCAATTTTCATCACCACACAGGCAAAGCCGCGCAGCTGCCCGGACAGCTCCACGGCAGCATCCTGAGAGCCCAGGCTGGCGAAGAAGCTGTCGTTGGGCACCAGCGAAAGCCCTGTCTGTTGGCTCAGGTCCTCGGCCACCCGCTCGGCAAACCCCTCAGGCGCATTGATGCCCGTGCCCACCGCCGTACCGCCCTGGGCTAATCGGCACAGCCGCTGCTGGGCGCTGTCAAAACGTTCGATGGCCTGCCCTACCTGGCTGGACCAGCCGCCCAGCTCCTGGTCCATGCGCAGCGGCATGGCGTCCATCAAATGCGTGCGCCCGGTCTTCACCACGTGGGAAAGCGCTTCGGCGCGACGGTCGATGGCCTCTTTCAGCTGCACCAGAGCAGGCCGGAGCTGGGTATGTACCGCTATCGCCGCAGACAGGTGAATGGCGGTCGGGATGACATCGTTACTGGACTGCCCCATGTTGACGTGATCATTGGGCGTGATCTCGACCCCTTCACGACTGGCCAGGGTCGCCAGCACCTCATTGACGTTCATGTTGGTCGATGTGCCCGACCCCGTCTGGAAAACATCCACCGGGAAGTGCTCATCGTACTGCCCGTCGATCACCGCCATGGCCGCCTTTTCGATGGCTGCGGCGCGCTGTTCATCCAGCAGCCCCAGCGCCTGATTGCTGCGCGCGGCGGCCAGTTTGATGCGCGCCACGGCATGAATGAACGCCGCAGGCAACGGGGTGCCCGACACCGGGAAGTTGTTCACCGCCCGCTGTGTCTGGGCACCGTAAAGGGCTTCTGCGGGCACTTCCAGCTCACCCATGCTGTCTCGTTCAATCCGCGTGCTCATGGTGCTCTCCTTTTCCAATGGGCTCATCGAGCCCAGTTCGTTCATCGAGTTCGGTTCGCTTGTTAATGGCTGGCGTCGCCATCATCGACAAACAAATGATAATGATTATCCATAACCTTAAGTGTAGCGATGTTCCATGGATCGGTAAACAGCGTCCCCACAGCATGGAGGGCGAGAGGCCATTGCGCCATGTTGCACTGCACAAAAACAGCTGTTATGCTGCAAAGCAAGATAAGGTCGGCAGTTGCGAAAGTGGCTTCAGGAACGCGGTTGCTGAGCCTTGAATGTTGGATTGCCCTACTCGATCAGCAATCCGTTTGCCCAAGACTTTGCCCAAGACAAGGCCAGGAGATATCACCATGCGTACCTTCAACACCAACGAAATGACTCAGCAGTTCGACAACCTGTTCATGGCACCTGCCCGTGCTTACATGACCCTGAGCATCGACTACTCTGAAAAACTGCTGAATGCCCAGCTGGACGCGAACAAAGCGTACGTGGACACCGGCATCGCCCAAGTGCGTCAGCTGTTGAGCGTCAAGGATGCCGATGGCCTGCGCAGCTACATGGAAAGCCAGCAAAAAGTGGCCAAGGACTTGGCCGAGCGCGTCAAGGGCGACGCTGACAAGGTAGTATCGCTGCAGCAGGATTTCCTGCAGAAAAGCCAGAAGCTGACCGAAGACAACGTCAAGCAGGCTCAGGCAGCCGCCAGCAAAATGAGCAAGAGCGCCTGATCAAACGCCAGGCTGGTGGCACGTGAGTGAGGCCTGCCCAACGTAAAAAGCCCCGAGCACGCTGTGCTCGGGGCTTTTTCATGGCACCTGCCAATGATGTCTACCAGTTGAGTGCGCCTTTCACGAAAGGGATGGTCAGCTTGCGCTTGGCCGACAGCGACGCCTGATCCAGGGTCTCCAACGCCCGACACAGCTCGCCAAGCTCTCGGGGGCCGCGATGCAGGATATACCGCCCCACATCGTCGGGTAACTCCATCCCCCTGACCCGAGCCCGCAGCTTCAAGGCGGCCAGGCGCTCCTGGTCATCCAGCGGGTGAAGATGAAACGTCACCCCCCAGGTCAACCGTGAGGCCAGGTCCGGTAGCACGACATCCAGCCGCCTGGGCGGCGCATTGGCGGCGATCAAGAGCGCTTTGCCAGCGTCTCGCAAACGATTGAACGCATGGAACAACGCCTCTTCCCAACGCTTGCGCCCGATGACGTATTCGAGGTCGTCGATGGCCACCAGGTCAAGACGCTCGATATCCTCCAGCATCAGCGGCGGGAAATGGCCCAGGTCGGCCAACGGCAGGTAAAGGGCACGCTTGTCCTGATCCGACGCCGCGTGGCAGGCCGCCTGCAACAGATGACTACGGCCGCTGCCCGGCGCGCCCCAAAGATAGATGAACGGCTCGGCGTCTGGCGACAGCTGTTGCGTCAGATGCTGCACCAGAGCTGCATTACCGCTCGAGGGGTAGTAGTTGTTCAGCGTTGCGTCATCACGCAACCCCACCCCGAGCGGTAACTGTGCCGGCAATCGGCTCATGAAGACTCCCTTTTGTCCTGGAGACCCAGTTCGTGCGGCGGTAACGTCGGTTCCAGCGTCTCATCATACAAGGCACTGTTCTGGTAGCGCTCCTTGACCTCCTTGAGCAGCACCATGATGACCGAAGCCGCAGGCAAGGCCAACAGAACCCCGGTCAAGCCAAACAGGTTGCCCCCCGCCAAGACCGCAAAAATGACCGCCACCGGGTGCAAGCCAATCTTGTCACCCAGCAGCTTTGGCTGCAGCACGACGCTTTCGATGACCTGCCCCAGGCTGAATACCCCCAGCACCCCCAGCAGCGCCCACCAGCTATCGAACTGGAACAGCGCCACCACCAGGGCGCTGCTGAGCCCAACGATGAACCCCAGGAAGGGGACGATGCTGACCAGCCCGGAAATGACACCGATCAACAGGCCAAAATTCAGCCCCATCAGGGTCAGCCCCACCGCATAGATGACGCCCAGACACAGCATGACCAGTAGCTGGCCTCGCAGGAACGCCGCCAACACCTCATCGCAGCGTTTGGCCAGCCGCGTGGCGTCATCGACCCAGTGGCGCGGTATCAAGTCGATCAGATTGTTCAGCAAACGGTTCCAGTCAAGGAGCAAGTAGAACGTCACCACCGGAATCAATGCGACGTAGGTCACCCACGTGGCGAAGGCCATGCCCGAACGGCCAATCTGGCCAAGCGCCTGGGCCAGGTAGCTACCGGCATCGCGCCAATTTTCAGCCAGGGTCTCCTGAACATTGTTCAGCTCGGAACGCAGATCATACCCCGTCCACTCCTGCACCTGCGGGGCCAGGTAGTTTTCCACCCAGTCGAACACGCCAGGCACCATCTCACCCAGCTGCTTGATCTGCTGGATGACCAGCGGAATCAGAATCAGCAAACTGATGGCCAGCACCAGCAACAGAATGAGGAATACGCTGCTGACCGCCCACACCCGCTTCAGCCCCAGCCGCTGAAAATAGTTGGTCAGCGGGTCTGCCAGGTACGCCAGAATCAGTCCGGCAATGAAGGGCATCAGCACCGCATCCAGTAAATACACAACGCCAACCAGGGCCACCAAAAACAGGATGCCCCACCATGAATGTCGCATTTTATTCTCTCCTCCCTGGATAAACGGTCAGCGTCAGGCAATGAATAGTAACAAAACCTGGCCTGCACGCACCTGATAACGTGTCCATCGGTGCGACTTACGTCGCGCAGTGATACAATCGCAGGCCGTTATCGCTCCGGCACTGGCAATTTGCCAGCACAATCGCTTTGCATAGGCTTCACAGGACCCGTCATGACCGAGACCTCCTCTTCCCAGTCGACTCCCTCTCTCAGCTACAAGGACGCAGGCGTCGATATTGATGCAGGCAATGCCCTGGTGGACCGCATCAAGCATGTGGCCAAGCGCACGTCACGCCCGGAGGTCATGGGTGGCCTCGGTGGTTTCGGCGCGTTGTGCGAGCTGCCTGCGGGTTACCGTCAACCCGTACTGGTCTCTGGTACCGACGGCGTAGGCACCAAGCTGCGTCTGGCCATGGACCTGGGCAAGCATGACACTATTGGGATCGACCTGGTAGCCATGTGCGTCAATGACTTGATCGTGGCCGGTGCCGAGCCGCTGCTGTTTCTCGACTACTATGCCACGGGCAAGCTGGACGTGGATATCGCCGCCGACGTCGTCACCGGCATTGGTGCAGGCTGTGAACTGGCTGGCTGTGCGCTGGTGGGTGGCGAAACCGCCGAGATGCCCGGCATGTACGAAGGCAACGACTACGACCTGGCTGGCTTCTGCGTTGGCGTGGTAGAGAAAGAAGAGATTCTGGACGGCAGCAAGGTCGCCGAAGGTGACGTACTGCTGGGCCTCGCCTCCTCCGGCCCCCACTCCAATGGCTACTCCCTGATTCGCAAGATCCTGGAAGTCAGCCAGGCGTCGCTGGAAGAGCAGGTGGACGGCAAGCCGCTGAGCGAAGCGCTGATGGCTCCCACGCGCATTTACGTCAAGTCACTGCTCTCGATGATGCGTGAAACGGAGCTGGCGGTGCATGCGCTGTCGCACATTACCGGTGGCGGCCTGTTGGAAAACATTCCCCGCGTGCTGCCCGCCCACCTGGCGGCACACATCGACCTGGCCACCTGGCAGCGCCCGGAAGTATTCAACTGGCTGCAAGCCAAGGGCAACGTCAACGAAACCGAAATGCACCGCGTGCTGAACTGCGGCATCGGCATGGTGGTGGTAGTGCCTGCGAGCCAGGCGGAGGCCGCCAAGGCACACCTGCAGGCGCAAGGTGAAACCGTGTACCAGATTGGCCACATCGTGGCACGCGAGGACGAGGCCGTGGTGCTGAACAACCTCAAGGCAGGCCCGCAGGCATGAGCAGTACCGAGTACAGCACGGATACCATCAACGACCTGACCCCGGAACCGGTGGGCGCACGCCGCGTGGTGGTGTTGATCTCCGGCAGCGGCAGCAACCTGCAGGCCTTGATCGACGCCCAGCAGCACGACCGTCTGGGCGGCGAGATCGTCGCGGTCATCTCCAACGAGCCGGACGCTTACGGTCTGAAGCGCGCCCACGAAGCGGGTATCGAAGCGGTGGCTCTGCCCCACCGTGAATACGATAGCCGCGACGCCTACGACGGCGCACTGATCAAGGTGATCGAACGCCATGAGCCGGATCTCATCGTACTGGCGGGCTTCATGCGGATTCTGACGCCACGCTTCGTACAGCGCTTCCTGGGCAAAATGCTCAACATTCACCCGTCGCTGCTGCCTGCCTACCAGGGCCTCAACACCCACGCCAGAGCCCTGGCCGATGGCGTTGCCCAGCATGGTTGCAGCGTGCATTTCGTCACCGAAGAGCTGGACGGAGGGCCGGTGGTCTTGCAAGCCGAGCTCGCCGTCACCGCCGACGACAGCGTCGAGACCCTCAAGGAGAAGGTCCACGCCCGTGAACACCTGATCTTCCCGATTGCCGTTCACTGGTTCCTTGAAGGACGCTTGCAGTACACCGCCGAAGGCGCACGCATGGACGGCCACCTGTTACCGCCCCATGGCATGCGTCTTTCCCATGCGGATGCCGCCGAAGAACTGGACGAAGAAGCCAACGACGCCTGACCCATCGTGGCATCCAACCCAAAACGCCCTGATGCATCACTGCATCAGGGCGTTTTTTATCCTGCCATCTGACAATGGCTGATCGCTAAGTCCTTCCCCATCACGTTCTGGGCAAGGTCACCCCACGCTGCCCCATGTACTTGCCGCCACGATCCTTGTACGAGGTTTCGCAGACCTCGTCGGATTCGAGGAACAGCATCTGGGCAACGCCTTCATGGGCATAGATCTTGGCAGGCAGGTTGGTCGTGTTGGAAAACTCCAGCGTCACGTGGCCTTCCCACTCCGGCTCCAGTGGCGTCACGTTGACGATGATGCCGCAGCGCGCGTAGGTCGATTTGCCCAGACAAATGGTCAGCACGTTACGCGGAATACGGAAGTACTCCACCGTGCGCGCCAGCGCGAACGAGTTGGGGGGAATGATGCACACGTCCCCTTTTACATCGACAAAGCTTTTGTCATCGAACGACTTGGGATCGACAATCGCCGAGTGGATATTGGTAAACACCTTGAACTCATCGGCACAGCGCACATCGTATCCGTAGCTGGACGTGCCGTAGGAGATCACCCGCTGATCGTTGACGTAGCGCACCTGCTCGGCTTCGAAGGGCTCGATCATGGCATCGCTCTGCGCCATACGACGGATCCACTTGTCTGATTTAATGCTCATCGGTTACTTCATCACTCGCTAAAGGAAATCGTCGGGCCACCGGATTGATGGGCATTGACGGACTGCGCCACCTGACGGGCAATCTCGGCAAACGTTTGGCTCACGGAACTCTCCGGCTCGGCAACCACGCTGGGGCGCCCGGAGTCGGCCAATTCACGGATCGACAGCGTCAGCGGCAGCCGACCCAGCACCGCCGTGTCATACTCTTCGGCAATGCGGTCACCGCCACCGGTGCCAAAGATCGCCGCTTCATGGCCGCACTGCTCACAGTGGTAAAGGCTCATGTTCTCGACTACCCCCAGCACAGGCACATTGACCTTGCGGAACATTTCGATGCCCTTGCGAGCATCCAGCAGCGCGATGTCTTGAGGTGTCGTCACGATCACCGCACCCGACACGGCCACTTTCTGCGCCAGCGTCAACTGGATGTCGCCGGTACCGGGCGGCATGTCGATCAGCAGGAACTCCAGGTTGTCCCACTGGGTCTGGTTGAGCATCTGCTGGAACGCCCCCACGACCATAGGGCCACGCCATACCATGGCATCCCGGGTATTGACCATGAACGCCATCGACATGGCCTGGATGCCATGCGCTTCCAGTGGCAGAAACGTGTTGTTCTCCCCGGCCTGAGGACGTACCCCTTCCTTGACGCCCAGCATCTGGGCCTGGCTGGGTCCATAGATATCGGCGTCCAGCACGCCCACACGGTAGCCCTGAGCCGACAATGCCAGCGCCAGATTCACGGTCACGGTCGACTTGCCGACACCGCCCTTGCCCGAGGCCACGGCCACGATATGTTTCACACCATCCATCAATGGCTCTCCCGTTGTTGAATACCTGCATGGTCTGGCGGGAATGATACTCCTCCACCGCCCATTTCTAAACCGACAAAAACAAAAGCGGGCATGGGAAGCCCCGTGCCCGCTCTTGGAAGAACACGATGGCCTCAGCCATCGGAACTCCGTTTACTGCGCTTGCGTATCGTCAGCGTCAGCGTCGTCGCCCTCGCTCTCTTGATCACCTGACAGGTCAGGCACCTCATCGTTGGCGGCGTCATCCACGTGCAGGCGGTCGCCTAGCGCGGCCAGCTCTTCACGCCATTCACGTAGCTGGGTTTCCAGCCGCTCCAACTGCTCTTCGCGAGTCTCGATATCGCGCTCGACGTTGGCGACTTCTTCGCGTCCGATGTCCAGCGCCACCATCAGATCATCCATTTCACTGCGCACCTGGCTCAGGCTCTCTTCTTCCTCTTCGCGCAGCTGGGTCATGGACTCGATCTCGGACTGCATCGCATCGCGCTCGCTGATCACGCTATCACGCTCCTCCTGCAGCGACTCCAGCTCGCTCTGCTGGCTGGCAATCTGCTCTTCCAGCTCGGCCAGGCGCTCGTTGGCCTCGTTGACCTGGGACTCCAGCTCTTCCAGACGCGACTGCACGGTACTTACCTCGCCCTGGGCGGAAGCCAGCGTCTCGGCGGCTTCCTCCTGCTGCTGCGCCAACAGGGCTATTTCTTCGCGCATGGCCGTCAGGTCGGCTTCGGCTTCTTCGACCTCAGCCAGACGCTGGCTCAGCTGGGCATTTTCCTGCTCGACACTATTCAGCTGACCTTCCAGCCGCTCGACGCGATCACGATGGGTGCCTGCATTGGACTGCGCCATGATGGCCCATATCACCGCAATGGCCGCGATACCGGCAATCCCCTTGACGCGGTTATCCTGAAACAACGTCTTCATATCGGGCTTGCCAGTGGGTGTTTGCGGCTTTGGGTGGTTTGTTTCTGACATGCTGCATCTCTCTCTATCGCCTGGCTGCTGGTAATAGCAACGTGAGTGACAAAACGTTCGATAGCATCAACGATCGTTTCTAAAAGTAGTCCCTATCAGCATACACAGCCACCCACATATCGCCAGCCGTCCAACGGGATAGCACGCTTTCTCTTGTTATCTACACGCATGGCAATCGCGTTATGGCCGCTGCACTTTACAAAAATGGCTATCTTCGCCAAACCCCTGAGCGCTCCCCTGCTCCGCCTCGAACCACGACAGCTGCGCATGCAGTGTCACCACGCTTCCCACGATCAACAGCGTGGGCGGCTGGATAGCGCCTTGCAGAAAAGCCGTGGGCAGATGACCCAGCGTACCCGTGTGGGTCTGCTGTTGACGCGTGGTACCTTGCTCGATCAGCGCCAGCGGCGTTTCTGGCGCTAGACCATGGGCCATCAACCCCTCGCAAATCGACGTCAAATTACTCAACCCCATATAGAACACCAGGGTCTGGCCAGGCTGTGCCAGGGTAGGCCAATCGAGGTTAAACTCGCCCTGCTGCAAATGCCCGGTCACGAAACGCACGGATTGCGCATGATCACGATGGGTCAGCGGTATTCCGGCATAGGCAGCGCAGCCAGATGCCGCCGTGATACCGGGTACGACCTCTACCTCAATACCCGCTGCCACCAGAGTTTCGAGCTCCTCGCCACCGCGACCAAAGATGAAAGGGTCGCCCCCCTTCAGTCGAACCACCTGTTTGCCCTGTCGGGCCCACTCCACCAGCGCTTGATTGATCCCCTCCTGGGGTACACTGTGGGATGAACGCGCCTTGCCCACATAGTAGCGCGCCGCTTCCGAGGGTAGCAGCGCGATGATTTCATCACTCACCAAGCGGTCATAAAGCACCACCTCGGCGCTCTTGAGCCGCCGGTAAGCTTTCAATGTCAGTAAGTCCGGGTCGCCCGGCCCTGCGCCTACCAGACTGACACGACCAGCACCTGGCTGGGAGCTCGTGGCTACCATGGTCGTCATCCCCCCTTCATGTATTGGCTGCGTGCCCAAAACCGCCACCAAAGTAATAAAAATAATGATTTATATACAAAAAAGTAATTTTAAACCGAATTGCTCATGCTGCACAGGCCAGACAACGCAAAATCACAAAACATAGAATTAAAAATATTTTTTTAATTCCAAAAAATTATCAATAAAAGACAATTTGTCAGCAATGGCTTACATCCCATTTACCTTTTTAGGGCTAATCTTTACGGCTAACTTATAATAGGCCTATCGTCTGGAGATTCACGCATGCCCGTGAATGAGGCACCCGTTACTGCAAATCCCGGCACCGTTGGCTCGGAAGAGTTGATCAGCAGTATTCCCGGGGTCATTTTTCGATTTTATCGCGCCCATAGCGGGCACATGTGCTTTCCCTATATGGAAGGCGGCGGCATGGCGCTTGCGTATATCGACAAGCATCAGCTTGCTGAAGATGCCCAGCCCTTGCTGGAGCAACTCACCGGCAGCGACTACCCCAGAATCATGTCAGCCATCGAGCGCTCGGCACGCTGGATGCTGCCGCTGACCACCCGCTTTCAGCTGCCCTTTCCCGAGGACAACCCGCGCTGGATTGCGGTCAGTGCCACCCCGGAGCCCTTGACCAACGGGGTGCGCTGGAGTGGCATCATGATGGACATCACCGAGCAGGTGCTGGAAGAGCAGCGCTTGCGCCGACTGTGCGACACCGACCCGCTGACCGGCCTCGCCAACCGGCGCAAGCTGATGCTGCAACTGACCCATTTAAGCTCCCTGAGCACGCGCCATGGCTCACCGCTGTCGGTGATGATGATCGATATCGATCACTTCAAGCAGCTCAATGACGCCTGGGGGCACCTGCAGGGCGACAAGGTACTCAAGCAGCTGGCCACATTGACCACGTCGCTGCTGCGCTGTGAAGACATCGTGGCCCGCCTGGGAGGTGAAGAGTTCATGGTACTGTTGCCGCTTACCTCGCTGCAGCAATGCCATGCGCTTGCCGACCGCCTGCGCAAAACCATCGCCGAGCACGATTTCGGCATTGGCCAGAGCAGCGTCACGCTGAGCATCGGGGTGGCGGAGTACCGCTGTGGCGAACCCCTGACCAGCCTGATGGAGCGCGCCGACCAGGCGCTCTATCGTGCCAAGGAGCTTGGCCGGGACTGCGTGCGTCTTCTACCCTGACGCTATACTGATCGCGCCCGGAGACCCACCATGCAAAGCCTCGCTCGCACTGCCTTCCAGTCCGTGTCGTCAGATGCCATGCCGCTCGCTCATGAGGCATGCCAACCCCATCTGGCCGCACTTCCAGAGTGGCAGATTATCGAACACGATGGCATCATGAAGTTGATGAGACGCTTTGCGTTTCGTGATTTCGCCGATGCGTTGGCATTTACCCAACGGGTCGGTGAGGTTGCCGAGCAGGCTGGGCATCACCCGGTCATCGTGACCGAGTGGGGGCGCACCACCGTGACCTGGTGGACACATACCCTGCGCGGCCTGCATCTCAATGATTTCATTCTTGCCGCCAGAACCGACGAGGTAGTCGAATAAATGTTTGAGCAAATTGAGCGAGTCCCTGGAGACGCCATTCTCGGGTTGATCGAAGCTTTCAAGAAAGACACCAATCCGCAGAAAGTGGACCTAGGTGTCGGTGTATATCGTGATGCAGCGGGCAATACCCCGATCATGCGCGCGGTCAAGGAAGCAGAAGCTCGCCTGCTCAAGAATGAAACCACCAAAACCTACATTGGCTCCCACGGTGCCCCCGCTTATGGCGATGCCGTGCTGCCCATGGTACTGGGTGCCGACTCACCGGTACTGAAAGCCAAGCGTGCCAGCGCCACGCAATCACCGGGCGGCACGGGCGCCCTGCGTCTGGCGGCCGATTTCATTGCCAGCCAGTTGCCCGGCAAAGGCATCTGGGTCAGCGACCCCACCTGGCCCAACCACCACGGCATCTTCACTGCGGCCGGCATTGCACTGCACAAATACCCCTACGTTGATGCCGAGAACCGTCTGGATTTCGCGGGCATGCTGGCAGCCCTCAAGCAGATCCCTGAAGGCGACGTGGTCGTGCTGCATGCCTGCTGCCACAACCCCACCGGCTTCGATCTTTCTCAAGCGCAGTGGCAGGAAGTCATGGCCGTTCTGCAAGAGCGCAAGCTGCTGCCGCTGATTGACTTCGCCTACCAGGGCTTCGGCGAAGGGCTGGACGAAGACGCCTACGGCGTTCGCCTGCTGGCTGAAAACCTGGATGAAGTGATCATCACCAGCTCCTGCTCCAAGAACTTCGGCATCTACTGCGAGCGCACTGGCTGCCTGATCCTGGTGGCCAAGGACGCCGAGCAGATGGAAAACGTACGCTCCCAGGCGGCCATCGTTGCCCGGGAAAACTACTCCAATCCGCCCGCCCACGGCGGCGCCATCGTCAGCGAAATCCTCCACGATGCCGAGCTGTCCGCCCTGTGGCGTGAAGAGCTGACGGAAATGCGCGACCGCATCAATACCCTGCGTCGCGATTTCGTCGAGGCACTCAAACCTTACGGCCTGGCGGAAAAATTCGCCTGCGTGGCCGAGCAGCGCGGCATGTTCTCCTACACGGGCCTGACCCCGGAACAGGTAGACCGCCTGCGTGACGAGTTCGGCATTTACATGGTGCGCTCAGGCCGTGCCAACGTGGCAGGTTTCTCCCACGAGAACCTCCCCTACCTGGCCAAGGCCATCGCGGCAGTCAACGACTGATCTCGCGCACTGACATATCACGCCCGGGCCTTGGCCCGGGCGTTTTTGTTTTCGAAAGATCAACCTCTTGAACAATGATGTGTACAATTGCGCCTTCGCCGCCAGAGCCTGGGGCGCCTGCGCGGCGTCCGTGACAACGCAACGCTTGACCGATTAGTCAAACATTCGGCACACTCAGCGTAGCCTTGTATACAACACACCATAACCGAGAGGCACAACATGGCGGCTGCCAGCACTCCCTACCCCTGGTACAAAAAAGAAGATACCGACGCTTTCTTTGCGCTGTTTCAGAACAACATCGCCAACTTCATCATTATCGCCATTACCATGCTGGGCATGGGTTTCCCTGCTTCCATCGTGTATGGGCAGGTGCTGCCAGGGGCGGCGGTCGCCGTCATGGTGGGCAACTTCTACTATGCCTGGAGCGCCGCTCGCTTGGCGCGCAAGGAGAACCGCAGCGATGTCACAGCGCTCTCCTACGGTATTTCCACGCCGGTGATGTTCGTCTTCCTGTTCGGGGTGCTGCTGCCCGCCAAACAGCTGACCGGCGATGCCGAACTCGCCTGGAAAGTCGCCGTGGCCGCCTGCTTCATCAGCGGTGCCATCGAAGCGCTGATCAGCGTCGTGGGCCGCTGGGTACAGTATCACCTGCCCAGAGCCGCCATGCTGGGTGCCGTGGCAGGCGTTGCGCTGACCTTTATTGCGGGTGAAATGCTGTTCAAGACGCTGGAAATGCCGGTGATTGGCCTGCTGGTGCTGGGGATCATCATCGTGGGCCTGGTCGCCAGGGTGAGCATGCCCTTCAAACTCCCCACCTCGCTGTTTGCCATCGTCATCGGGACGACCATGGCCTACCTGATTGGTGATGCAGGCACCGAGCGCTTCAGCGATGCCTTCACCCATCTTGGGTTCTACCCCTTGCTGCCCAATCTCGCCTGGTTCGAAGGGCTGGGCCTACTGTTCACCGGCATGCTGGCCGTCCTGACCGTGGTGCTGCCCATTACCCTGTACAACGCCATCGAAACCATGAACAACGTCGAGGCCATGGAAGCCGCAGGCGACAAGTACGATGTACGGGAGTGCCAGGCCGTGGATGGTGCAGGCACCATGATCGGGGCCTTGTTTGGGGGCGCGTTTCCTACCACGGTCTACATTGCCACGGTGGGTGCCAAGTGGATGGGCGCCGGGCGCGGCTACAGCCTGCTGAACGGCGCCGTCTATGCGCTGGCCACCATGTTCGGCCTGATTGCTGCACTGGCGGCCATCATTCCGGTCTCCGTCGTGGCGCCTATTCTGGTGTTCGTGGGGATGTCCATGATCGCCACTGCGTTCCAGGCCAACGATACCCGCTACTACCCGGCCATCGCCCTGGCGATGCTGCCCTACTTCGCCAATTACGTGATGACGCGCTTCAACCGGGGAGCCGGTGAGGTGGTCAGCGACATCTCCAGCGCCATCGTCGTGCTGGGGCAAGGCGCCATGTTCATGGCCATCCTACTGGGCGCCATGACCGTGTCGGTGATCGACCATCAGTTCCGCAGGGCAGCGGCCTTTGCCGCCATCGCGGCGGGCTTTTCATTCGTTGGCCTGATGCATGCCCCCCAGCTGGCCTTCAATGCGGCCCCCGACTTCGTCATGGGCTATCTCGCCATGGCGCTGCTGTTCCTGTATTTCTCATTTCAGGAATCACGTCGCCAGCACTGAACCCGTTGTCGGGTCATGACGCTCCCGCCCGCCGATGCGGGCGAGAGAGAATCCGCCGCAGCGCTCCCCAAGCCATCAGGCCTGCCAGCACATTCCCCAAAGCGGCGCCCGCAGCCAGCCCCGTCCAGCCAAACAGCTGCCCACCCACCCAAAGGCACGGCAGGTAGCACACGAACAGCCGCGCACTGGAGAGCAGCATGGCCCGCAGCGGCCAGCCCAGCGCATTGCCCGCCGAGACCACCAGCATGCATACACCCAGCGCCGCATAGCTGGGCAGTAGAAAACGTATCAGCAGCGCCAGCTCGCTCTGCACTTCTGGATTACCGGCCAGCGCCATGGCCACCCAGGGTGACGCCAGCGCCAACAACACGCCCAGCGCCAATTGCCAGGCCACGGCCACGGTCAGCGCCAGGCGCAACAAACGGTGGATCTGCTCCCACTCTCCAGCCCCATAGCAGCGCCCCAACCAGGGAGGCAGGGACATGGTCATGGCAAGAATCACCATCAGCGAAAGGGTTTCCAACCGGCTGGCCAACCCCCAGGCCGCGACCTGGGCATCCCCCAGCCCCGCCACCGCCGCAATCGCCAGCATTGCGGCCAGCGGCGGCATCAGCTGGCTGACCATGGCTGGCGCGGCAATGCCGGTGAAAGAGCGCCAGGAGCGTTTGGCCTCTGGCCACAGCGCGACCATCGTCGCCCACCCACGGCGATACAGCTTACGGCTGGTAAACCATAAGCCCACGGCAAAGGCGATGGCCGTGGCCCAGGCAGCCCCCGGCAACCCCCACCCCTCCCAGGGGCCTAGGCCAAAAATGAACAGCGGGTCCAGCACCAGGTTCACCAGGCTGCTGACCACCATCATCTTGCCAGGCAACCGAGTATCGCCGTGGGCGCGAAACACGCTGTAGATGAAGTAAAGCAAGGCGCCCAACCAGGCGGCGAACAGCTGCGGCGCCCAGTAGGCTCGAATGTGCCCTAGCGCACGCTGGTCGGCCCCCAGCAGGCTGAACAAGGGCTCCTGCAACGCCCAAAGCACCACGGCCAGCACACCGATGACCGCACCACTGGCTACCAGCACCAGGCTACTCAAGCGCCTGGCTCTGGCCTGCTCACCGGCCCCCAGGGCACGGGAGATGAGCGCCGCAATGGCAATGCCCATCCCCACCTGAATACCAATGATCAAAAACGACAGCGGAAAAGTGAACGACTGCGCGGCCAGCGGGGCCGTGCCCAGTCGCGCGATGAAAGCGCTGTCGACCAGCTGAAACCCCAGCAGCGCCAGAACGCCAATGGCCATGGGCCAGGTTTGGCGCCATAGGGTGATGGCCAACTCACGTTGTTGCATAGCGGCTGCCAACGGCGGCCTCCTTGGTGTATTGCTCGGTTGACGGGTGCCCTAAAACGCAAAAAACGCCACCACCCGTGAGGGTGGCAGCGCTTTCATCGGGCATCGCTTACTGGCGGATGCCTTCGAAGGTAACGTACAGCTCCAGCTCGTGCATGGCTTCCGGGAAGTCGCTCATGTCGATGCCGAAGTCACTCAGCGTCAGCATGGTGCTGCCTTCGAAACCGGCGCGGTAGTTACCCCAGGGGTCTTCGCCTTCGCCCATCAGGGTTACCGGCATTTCGATTTCCTGAGTTTCGCCATGCAGCATCAGCTCGCCGGTCACCACGCCTTCGTTGTCACCCGTGGCTTCGAAACCAGTGGACGTAAAGGTCGCCGTGGGGAATTCGCTGGCGTTGAGGAAGTCAGCGCTCAGAATATGACGATCACGCTCGGCATGGTTGGTGGTCAGGCTGTTGACCTGCACTTCCATGGAGACGGAAGACGCGTCCAGGTCGTCGGCATCGTAATGGAACTGGCCATCGAAGGTCTCGAAGCTGCCCAGAATGTAAGAGAAGCCCAGATGGTTGATCTTGAACTGCACGAACGCGTGCTGGCCTTCGATATCGATCTGATAGTCAGCCGCCTGCGCCTGGCTCAGGGGAACCAGAGCCGCTGCGGCCAGTGCCGTGGCAATCGCTGTCTTCTTCAACATTGCTATCTCCTCGCTTTCCTTGGTCAAGAGTGCGGATCCATCATGAGTCCGCGGTGAGTAGAACAGGGTTCAAATCTTTGGCTGGCCATGACGATTTGGCTGCCCATGGCGCGGGTTGATCATGCGGCGCAGCGTATCGTGCCCCAAGCGCCAGTGGTGAACCAGTGCCACCAGTGCATGCCCACCTGCCAATACCATGAGCACCAGCGCGCTGTACCAGTGGATGTCTCCCGCCACGCTGGCCTGATTGGGCAAGCCATGCACGATGGCGGGCGCATCGAACCAACCAAATACACTGATGGAACGGCCATTGGCGGTCGAAATCAGGTAGCCGCTGAACAGTACCATCAGCATCAAAACGTAAAGGGCTATGTGGCCAAGGTGAGCTGCCAGACGCTCGAACCGACCACCCTCTGCAGCCGGGCTGGGCTGTATCATGCGCCAGGCCAATCGACCGAAGGTGGCGATGAGCAGCAACACGCCCACCGAGCGGTGTATCCAGGGCGCCTGATTGTACCAGGGGTCGTAATAACCCAACCCGGTCATCCACCAGCCAAGCGCGAACAAGCCAATAATGGTCAGAGCGCTCAGCCAATGAAACGCGATACTGACCAGCCCCCAGCCGCTGCGTGTATTACGCCACATCCTTGATTCCCCATTGACGGCTGCATACTGCCCCGCAGCATGCTTCGTTTGTTATAAAAAATCATAACCTTTCGAGTGGCAAAACACTGCTGAAAAAAGCAGAACGCATCGTTCGGAAAAACCGTTTCATCATGGCCACACCATGTCACTTTATGAAACGTTGGCGTGTATCGCCAATAAAAAAACCGGCCTAATGGCCGGTCAGTCGTCACAATATCGTACTTCAACGAGCAGCCAGCGCATCCAGGCCACGGGCCAGGTCACGCTGGATATCCGCCTGACTTTCAAGCCCGACGGCTACCCGAATCAGCCCCGGCGCAATCCCTGCGGCGGCCTTTTGTTCCTCGGAAAGGCGCCCGTGGGTCGTGGTGGCCGGGTGAGTGATGGTGGTTTTGACATCGCCCAGATTGCCGGTAATCGACAGCATGCGCGTGGCGTCGATCACCTGCCAGGCGCCCTCTTGCCCACCCAGCACCTCGAACCCCAGCACGGCCCCAAAGCCCTGCTGCTGGCGCTTGGCCAACGCGTGCTGAGGATGTGCTTCCAGACCGCTGTAATACACCCGATTGACGGCGGGGTGCTGGTCGAGCCAGCGGGCCAGGCTCAAGGCGTTCTCGCAGTGGGCTTTCATGCGTAGCGATAGGGTCTCGAGCCCCTTGGTGAAGATCCATGCGTTGAACGGACTCAGGCAGGGGCCGCAGGTCCGCACGACGCCATACACCTCTTCCAGCAGGTCATGACGCCCTACCACCGCGCCACCCACGGCGCGCCCTTGGCCATCCAGATACTTGGTGGCCGAGTGAATTACCAGATCGGCCCCCAGCGCCAGCGGCTGTTGCAGGGCAGGCGTGAGGAAACAGTTATCGATGGCCAGCAAGGCCCCGCTGCGCTTCGCCAACGCAGCCAGAGCCGGAATATCGGCCACTTCGGAGAGCGGATTGGACGGCGTTTCGGCGAACATCAGCCGAGTGGCGGGCGTTACCGCGGCCTCCCAGGCTGCCAGATTGGAGAGCTCCACATAGCGCGTGGTAATGCCAAACTTGCCCAGATACTTGTCGAACAGGCTGACCGTAGAGCCAAACAGCGAACGCGAGGCGACGATCTCATCCCCCGCCGACAGCAGTGCCAGGGCAGTGGAAAGAATGGCGGCCATGCCAGAGCTGGTGGCGACGCAGCGCTCACCGCCTTCCAGGGCCGCCAGTCGGCGCTCGAAGGTGTGTACCGTCGGATTGGTGAAACGCGAGTAGACGTTACCCGGCTCTTGACCACCGAACTTACGGGCAGCTTCGGCAGCACTCTCGTAAACAAAGCTCGAGGTGGGAAAAATCGGCTCGGCATGCTCCTGCTCAAACGTGCGGTGGTGCCCCGCGCGAATGGCGAGCGTTTCGAGCGACCACTCCTCCTGGTGATGATCATCGTGCATGGCAGCGCCCTCTTTTCCAAAACGTCCAGCTTCCATAACGCTCAATCCACTGGCAACTCCCCCGAGGAAAGTTGCCAGCGTATTCGCGCTCAGTCGTCCAGGTCATCGTCCTGATTGTGCATGTCAACCAGCGCATGGTCACCCGCGCTATTGTCCTTGGCCGCATCGTTACGGCTAGCCTCCAGTACCGCCAGGTAGGCCTCGTCGATATCGCCGGTAACATAGTTACCATCGAACACCGAGCAGTCGAAGGATTCCATCTCGGGGTTGACCTCGCGACAGGCGCTCTTCAGGTCTTCGAGGTCCTGATAGAAGATGCGGTCGGCGCCGATCAGCTGGCCGACTTCCTCTTCCGTGCGGCCATGGGCAATCAACTCAGTGGCCGCAGGCATGTCGATACCGTAGACGTTGGGGTAGCGAACCGGGGGCGCCGCCGAGGCGAAATAGACCTTGCGGGCACCGGCATCCCGGGCCATCTGGATGATCTGCTTGCAGGTGGTGCCGCGCACGATGGAGTCATCCACCAGCAGTACGTTCTTGCCCTTGAACTCGACATCGATGGCATTCAGCTTCTGGCGCACCGATTTCTTGCGCTGGGTCTGCCCTGGCATGATGAAGGTACGGCCAATGTAGCGATTCTTCATGAAGCCTTCGCGGTAGGTGACCCCAAGGTGCTGGGCCATCTCCAGTGCCGAGGTACGCGAAGTGTCCGGGATCGGGATCACCACATCGATATCGTGGTCGGGCCACTCGCTCATGATACGGTCGCCCAGCTTACGGCCCATCTGCATGCGCGTGCCGTAGACATAAGCACCATCCAGAATGGAGTCGGGGCGCGCCAGATAGACGTGCTCGAAGATACACGGATACAGCTCGGGGCGGTCGGCGCATACCTGGGTGTGAATCTGGCCCTGCATGTCGACGAAGATGGCCTCACCCGGCGCCAGGTCACGCGCCAGCTCGAAACCACCCACGTCCAGCGCCACCGACTCGGAAGCGATCATCACTTCCTGGCCGTTGGGGTCCTGGCGCGTGCCGAACACCACCGGGCGAATGCCGTGGGGGTCACGGAAAGCGACCATACCGAACCCGTTGATGATCGCCACGGCCGCATAGCCACCCTTGCAGCGGCGATGCACGCGACGCACCGCATCGAAGATGTCCTCGGCTTCCAGGTGAAGGCCTTGCTTGCCCAGCTCGTGGGCGAAGACGTTGAGCAGCACTTCGGAGTCGGAGCTGGTATTGATATGGCGCAGGTCCGTGGAGAACAGCTCCTGCTTCAACTGCTCGGAGTTGGTCAGGTTGCCGTTGTGGGCCAGCGCAATGCCGTAGGGGGAGTTGACGTAGAACGGCTGAGACTCGGCCTCACTGGAGGAGCCCGCCGTGGGGTAGCGCACGTGGCCAATGCCCAGGTTGCCTTTCAGGCGCGCCATGTGGCGAGTATGGAAAACGTCACGGACCAGGCCGTTACTCTTGCGCAGTAGGAAGCGTCCCTCGCTCCAGGTCATCATGCCGGCAGCGTCCTGGCCGCGATGCTGAAGTACGGTCAGGGCATCGTAGATTCCCTGATTTACCGCCTGCTTGGCCAGAAGGCCCACTATACCGCACATTCCAGTTACCTCGCTTTAGTACCACGGCTTGCTGGTGCAAACCCGTATGATCATCCAACTTACTCATGCCGCTGCCAAGCAGCGACGCAACTTCCACCGCTCGGCTACTGCTGAGCGGGTACGCGTAATTCGGGGAGCGAGACATCGCGCAGCGACGCCGGTGGCGTCGGCAGCTCACGCTCCCACTGGTCCAGTTGGCTCACCGCCCAGTCCCGCAACTCGATGAAGGTGGGGCGCAGTGAGGCCTCCTGCCATGCCTGAAGGTCTGCCAACGGTGTCAAGGTGATCAGCACGGTCACCACCAGCAGGATGACCGCGCCACGGGCCAGCCCGAACGCAGCGCCCGCAAAGCGGTTCAACAGCCCCATGCCCACCCACTCCACGGCGGCGTGAACGATGCGTATCACGATGCCGCACAGCAGAATCACCGCAAAGATGACCAGCGCAAAGGCCAGCACCAGGCGAGCATCGAAACTCTCGATGAAGCCAGCCATCAGCTCGGCCACCGGCTCGGCCAGCACCCGCGCCACCATCAGCGCGACGAGCCAGGCAGCCAGCCCCAGTGATTCACGCACGAAGCCCCGCACGAAGCCTGCCAGCATCGATAGCGCCAGCACGGCCAGAAAAACGGCATCAATCCATGTCAGCGCCATGATCAGTCTCTTACCCGCACCAGCAGGCCTTGAACATTGGCGCGCTCTTTCACCAGCGCCAACGCCGCCTCGCCATCTTCCGAAGAGCCGTACGGGCCCACCAGCACGGTGGTGAGGTTGTTGTCACGCGGGCGCTGGAAAACGCGGAAACCTTGATTGGTGAGTTGGTCGCTGATTCGCTGGGCATTGGCGGCATCGCCAAAACTGCCTACCTGAACGGCCCATTCGCCCTGCTGCTGCGCCTGGGGAGCAGAACCATTGCTGCTGCCGCTGCTACTGCTACCGCTGCCTCGGTTCTGGTTGGCGGCCACCAGCTCGGCAATCGGGTCATTGGCGGGAGCGGGCGTCGGTTCGCTGCGCGGCGCTTCGGCGGGTGCCGCTGGCGGAGGCGTTTCAGCGGGCGCACTGGCAACGGCCTCGGTCTGCGGTTCCAGCGGCACAACCTCGATGGGCTCGTCCACTACCTCGGCATTCTCCAGCGGCTCGAGGGGAGACGGCGCGTTGATGGAAGCAGGCATCTCGGGCACAGGAACGTCCTGACGCACCACATTCACCGGCTGTTCGATCACGAAGGTGGGCTGCGGACGCTCCTCCCGGGGAGCCGGGTCACTCATCAACCACGGCACGATGATCGCCAGCACGGCCAGCAGAATCACGAGACCGCTAATGCGTTCCGTTTTACCGTATTTCATATCCCTCTCCCTCCAGCTTAACGTGCCTGCGGCGATGCTTGAGGCAGTGGCATCGCCAGTAGCGCTGCCACGGTAAAGAATGACCCCGTTGCCAATACCCGATCCTCTGGCGTCAGCCGTTGAGCCAGCCACTCTGCCCCGGCCTCGGGGGAATCGGCGCAATGATACACGCGCCCGCCCAGCGACGTAATACGCTCGGCAAGCTCGCTGGCCGAGCGGCCACGTTCGCCTTCCAGGCTGACGCAGACCCAGTCACGGATACGCGGCAACAGTGCCTCGATCACACCGTCGGCATCCTTGTCATTGAGCATGCCCAGCAGCCCCCACTGGCGACCACCGGCAGGCGGCGCGGGAAGCCTGCGCGCCAGATAGCTGGCCGCATGCGGATTATGCCCCACGTCCAGGCACCACTGCCCGCTCCACTGCAGGCGCCCCGGCAGCGTCACGCCAGCCAGCGCTTCACTGACCGGCCGCACCTTCAACGGCACACCTGCCAGCGCCAGCGCCTGCAGCGCCGTGGCCGCATTGTCGATGGGCAAGCCCGGGTCTGGCAGCGCGTCAAGGGAAAGAGTATCCCCTTCACGGTTGAGCCCATGCCAGCACCAGGGCGTGCCTGGCGGCTCGTCACCCGCGCTATGGCTGAAACCCACGCCCAGCACGTAGCTGGGCGCAGCCACCGCAATGGCCGTGTCCAGCACGCTCGTGGGCAGCGTCAAGCTTCCCAGCACGGCGGGTTTCAGGGGGCGAAAGATACCTGCTTTTTCGCGCCCGATCTGAGCCAGATCGGTCCCCAGGAAATTGGCATGATCCTGCGCGATGGTAGTCACGATGGCCACATCGGCATCGATGATGTTGACGGCATCCAGCCGCCCGCCCAGCCCTACCTCCAATACCGCCAGATCCAGCTCGGCATTGGCCAGGCACCAGAGCGCACACAGCGTGCCCGCCTCGAAGTAGGTCAGACTGATGGCGGGCGCTTCCAGGCGAGCATCCTCCACCTGAATGAAGCCTTCGACCAGGGTTTGGTCACTGGCTTCGCGCCCTTCCAGCGTGACCCGCTCGTTATAGCGCAGCAGATGAGGAGACGTGTAGGTACCGGTGCGCAGGCCATGCGCCCGCGCCACCGCATCGATCATGGCAAGGGTCGAGCCCTTGCCATTGGTGCCTGCCACGGTAATCACCTGGCGAGCCAGGGGGCGGTCCAGCAGTCCCATACGCCGGGCCACCTGCGACACCCGCTCCAGGCCCATGTCGATGCCTACCGGGTGCAGCGTCTCAAGATGATTCAGCCATTCGGCTAACGTGCTAGGCATTGCGCGACGCGTCATCGCTCGCAGGCTGGGCAGGCTCTGCCTGAGCACTGCTCTCTGCAGCATCCGCCAATGCGGCTTCTTCCACCACAGGTTCGGTGATTTCACCTTCGACCACCGGTTCAGCGCTGGTTTCCACGGCGGGCTGATGGGTCAGCTTGCGCAGCACACCACCGACACGCGCACGCATGTCATGACGATGTACGATCATGTCGACCGTGCCGTGTTCGAGCAGAAACTCGCTGCGCTGGAAACCTTCCGGCAGGGTTTCGCGCACGGTCTGCTCGATGACCCGAGGGCCTGCAAAACCGATCAGGGCGTTGGGTTCGGCAATGTTCAGGTCACCCAGCATGGCCAGCGACGCGGAAACGCCACCAAACACCGGGTCGGTCAGCACGGAAATATAGGGGACACCCGCCTGTTTGAGCTTCTCCAGGGCTGCCGAGGTCTTGGCCATCTGCATCAGCGAGAACAGCGCTTCCTGCATCCGCGCGCCACCCGAGGCAGCAAAGCAGATCAGCGGAATACCCTCGTCCAGCGCAATGGTGGCCGCGCGGACGAACTTCTCACCGACTACGGCCCCCATGGAGCCGCCCATGAAGGTGAACTCGAAGGCCACGGCCACGACCGGCAGGCCATCCAGCTCGCCACGCATGGCAACCAGCGCGTCTTTTTCACCGGTCTCTTTCTGGGCAGCCGTCAGGCGGTCCTTGTACTTCTTGGAGTCGCGGAATTTGAGGCGGTCATTGGGCTCGATCTCGGCCCCCACCTCTTCGCGCCCCTGCTTGTCCAGGAACCAGTCAAGGCGCTTGCGGGCGGTCAGACGCAAGTGGTGGTCACACTTGGGGCAGACGCTGTGGTGCTTTTCCAGCTCCGGCAGGTACAGCACCGCCTCGCATTTGGGACATTTACGCCAGAGGCCATCGGGCACGCTGGCACGACGGTCCTTCCGCTGGATACGCCCCATGGAGGGCACGATCTTGTCTAACCAGCTCATATCAAAAAGGCTTCCGTATACGTCAACGCTTGGTCAAGCCAAGCTTGATGAGTGTCGTCAATTCAAGATTCAGTGTAGACGATGAGAGGACGCACTCAGGCGTCCATGGCGGTCCGCATCTCAGCCAACACGCTCTTCAACTGTCCGGTGATGGTTTCAGGGGCATCCACGCTGTCCGCAATGCGGTTGACCAGCGCGCTGCCGACGATCACGCCATCGGCGACTTTCGCCACCTCGGCGGCCGTCACCCCATCGCGAATACCGAACCCAACGCACAGCGGCAAATCGGTCATGTCACGCAGCGGCGCCAGGTGTTCAGCGACATCGGCTGCGTTCAATGTGGCCGCCCCGGTCACGCCTTTGAGCGACACATAGTAAAGATACCCCTCACCGTGGGCGCATATTGTAGCGGCACGGGCATGGGAAGTGGTAGGCGCAACCAGGAAAATCGCTGCCAGGCCGCGCGCTTTGAGCAGCGGGCCGAACTCGTCCGCCTCTTCCGGCGGCATGTCCACCACCAGCACGCCGTCCACACCGACGCTGGCGGCTTTATCGGCAAAGGCCGTGTAACCGATGCGTTCGATAGGATTCAGGTAGCCCATCAGCACGATGGGGGTCTGGGTATCGGTCTGGCGAAACTCGGCCACCATGTCCAGCAGGTCCACCAGCCGGGTGCCCTGTTTCAGAGCCCGCTCGCAGGCCTTCTGGATGACCGGGCCATCCGCCATCGGGTCGGAGAACGGCACGCCAAGCTCGATCACATCGGCCCCGGCATCCACCAGGGCGTGCATGAAGCCTACCGTGTACTGGGGCGCAGGGTCCCCGGCGGTGATGTAAGGGATCAGAGCCTTGCGGCCCTGCTGCTTCAATTCGGAAAAACGCTGGTCGATTCGATTCATGCTAGCCCTTAAAACTCGATGCCGTCGATGTTAGCCACGGTCATGATGTCCTTGTCACCACGCCCTGAAAGGTTCACCACGATATGCTGATCAGGCCGCATGGTGGGCGCCAGCACTTTGGCATGGGCCAAGGCATGGGCAGACTCCAGCGCAGGCATGATGCCTTCCATGCGGGTCAGCTCGCGGAACGCTTCCAGCACCTGCTGGTCGTTGGCGGCCACGTACTGCACGCGACCGGCGTCTTTCCACAGCGCGTGCTCGGGGCCAACGCCAGGATAATCGAGGCCTGCGGAGATGGAGTGAGTGTCCATCACCTGGCCCGCTTCGTCGGACATCAGGTAGGTGCGGTTGCCGTGCAGCACGCCACGCGGTGCATTGGAAGACAGCGGCGCGGCGTGACGGCCGGTTTCCACCCCGTCGCCCCCTGCCTCGACACCGTACATGGCCACGGCGTCATCTTCGACGAACGGGTAGAACAGGCCAATGGCATTGGAGCCACCGCCCACGCATGCTACCAGCGCATCCGGCAGGCGGCCGATCTGCTCCAGCGACTGACGGCGCGCCTCGCGCCCCACCACCGCATTGAAATCGCGCACCAGCAGCGGGTACGGATGCGGCCCGGCCACGGTACCGATGATGTAGAAGGTGTTGTCCACGTTGGTGACCCAGTCACGCAACGCCTCGTTCATGGCGTCCTTGAGCGTGCGGGTGCCGGACTCCACCGGAATGACCCGAGCGCCCAGCAGCCGCATGCGGTACACGTTCAGCTTCTGGCGCTGGACATCGGCGGCGCCCATGTAGACATCGCACTCCAGCCCCAGCCGCGCGGCAACCGTGGCCGTGGCCACACCGTGCTGACCCGCGCCGGTTTCAGCGATGACCCGAGGCTTGCCGGTCTTCTTGGCCAGCAGCGCCTGACCGATGGTGTTGTTCACCTTGTGGGCGCCGGTGTGGTTGAGGTCTTCGCGCTTCAACCAGATTTGTGCGCCACCCAGTGAGTTGGACCAGCGCTCGGCGTGGTAAAGCGGCGAGGGGCGACCCACATAGTGCGCCAGGTCACGGTCGAACTCCGCCTGAAAGGCCGGGTCGTCGCGCAAGCTGAAGTAGGTCTGCTCCAGCTCTTCCAGGGCAAAGCTCAGAGTTTCCGACACGAACCGGCCGCCATAGGGGCCAAAGTGACCACGGGCATCCGGCATTCGGGTCAGGTCGCTGAACTTGGTTTCAGTTGCTGAGACTGTCACAGGCATACCTCACAGGATCGCCAGAAAGGCAAAGATGAATGAATACATAAAGACGAATGAAGGGTTTCGCGCCCCTCATCAGCGCTGATCGGCCCGCCCGACCTGAGCCACGAAGTCGGCCATTCGCCGAGCATCCTTTTGGCCTGGGGCGGCTTCGATTCCCCCTGATACATCAACCGCATAGGGAGTCACCTGCGCCACCGCGGCGGCAATGTTCTCGACCGTCAGCCCACCCGCCAGAATAACAGGTTTTTGCAGGGCTGCGGGGATTCTAGACCAGTCGAAGGTTTCTCCGGTTCCGCCAGGCACGCCCGGCCGATAGGCGTCCAGCAGCAGTGCCTGGGCGGCCGCGTACTGCTGCGCTGCCTGATGCAGGTCGAGGTCGTCACGCATGCGCAGCGCCTTGATCCAGGGGCGGTCGAACTGGGCGCAAAAATCAGCGGGCTCGTCACCATGGAACTGGATCAAATCCAGGTGCGGCAAACACGCCTCCACCAGCGCCACGTCAGGGTTGACGAACAGCCCCACCCGAGTCACGAAAGCCGGTACCGGTGCTGCCAGCGCTGCCAACGTGGCAGGGTCGATCCCCCGCGCGCTCCTGGGCCACATGACGAACCCCAGCGCATCGACCCCCAGCGCCACGGCCTCGGCCACGTCCTCGTGGCGAGTAAAGCCACAAAACTTGATACGCGTGCGACCAGGTGCGGTCATGAGGCGCTCTCCTGCTGTTCAGTGGCTTGCTGGGTAAAGGTGAGCTGGCGCCGGGCGGCCACTCTAGGCGTCTCCGGCAGCGCCCGCTCGCCGGTCCACTCGCCGGTGAAGGCCAGCAGATTAGGCCCCAGCGGCTCCCTGGGAATCTCGAAGCGTTCGTCGTAGAGGGAGTCGACGAAATGCAGGCCGCAGGCAGGCGCCGTGACATCGCCCTTCTGGCGATTCTTCATCGCCAGCAGGCGGGCGATATGCCCTTCGTCCTGCGCCCCACGGCCAACGCTGGCCAGCGCTCCGGCAATGTTACGAATCATGTGGTGGAGGAAGGCATTGCCCTGGATATCGATCACCACCAGCGGGCCGTGACGCTTCACTTCGACGAAGTGCATCTGGCGCCAGGGGGATTTCGACTGGCAGCCCGCCGCGCGGAAGCTGCTGAAATCGTGCTCGCCCACCAGCACCTGGGCCGCACGATGCATGGCATCGGCATCCAGCGGGTCGCGACACCAGGTGACGTTGTGGCGCTCCATGACCGGGCGGCTGATCTGATTCAGAAAGATGTAGCGGTAACGGCGTGCCAGCGCGCCAAGGCGCGAATGAAAATCGTCGGATACCGGCTTCACCCAACGCACCGCCACGTCTCGGGGCAGATTGGTATTGGCGCCGAAAATCCACGCTTTTTCAGTGCGCTGTACCGGCGGGTCGAAGTGAATCACTTGGCGCGTGGCGTGCACACCGGAATCGGTACGGCCGCTGGCGTAGATATGCACGGGCGCCCCCGCCACCTTGCCCAGCGCATCTTCGATGGCCTGTTGCACGGAGGCGGCATGCTTCAGGCGCTGAAAGCCACAAAAACGTGTGCCGTCATATTCGACGCCCATGGCCAGTCGGCCAGCCAGCGGTTGTGTTTCATCAAAGTGGTAGAACAGCGTCATCAAGCCACGTCATTTGGAGGATTTGGAAGAGTCGCTATTATCCCGACGTCGCGGCTCGAATGCCACCTCTTCGATTTCCCACTCCTCTTCAGGGGTATAGCGGGTGCGCAGCGGTGGCGCGTCCGCGTTTCCTGACAAGGAGGTCTCGGCCGCGTCTGACTCGTTGGCCTGCAGCGAGGGCGGATGATAATCGATATAGTGCGCCCGATGATCGTCCGGCACCGGTTGCGCAGGCGCCTGGGGCGTCGACAGCTCTGTAGCCTCCTCCAAGGGGCTATGCTCACCAGACGCTTGAGCAACAGGTTCCTGAACAGCCGACTCGTCGGTCACCGGCTCGTCAGCAGCAGACACCTGCTCATAGCGCTCGGCTACCTGTGGCGGCGCTTTCGGGATATCGAAAGGCGGTGGTTCGGCAAGGGGCGGCTCGGCCAAAGGTGCGCCAGCGGTGCCGGTGCTTTCCATGACTGGCTCGGCGCGTCGTGGGGGCGTTTCTACGGCAGCGGCGGGCGCGGGCACGTCCTCCCACTGGCGCTCGCGGCGCTTGCGTGACCACACCAGCGCCCCCAGCAACAGCGCCAGGGCGGCACTGGCCAGCGGCCACTGATAGGCCTCCAGCCGTGCGATCACCCCCGGCCCGGACGCTCGCGCACCGGCCGCCTGACCCGCGCTGGCCGCCATGGCTTCTGCGACAGCCAGGGCATGCTGGGTTTCCTGTTGAGACGCCTGCAGCGCCTCCGTCAACGAGGCCACCTCCTGACGCAGCGCAGCCATTTCCGCCTGCATCAGGTCACGCTCTTCGAGGACGGTTTGCAGCATGGCCTGGCTTTCGCGCAGCTGTTCTGCCAGGTCGTTGAGGGTCAGCCCTGCCAGCTCGCTCTCTGTCTCGCTCTCGGCATCACCCTCGGCCAATGGGCCTTCTGGCGCGCCCTGTGGCAACTGCTCGCTCGCGGCCAGCGCCTCGTCGACCAGCACCGGCTCCTCGCCTGACGATGGCGCCGCCGCCGTTTGGCGCATGGCCTGCACCGCCTGGGATGCCTGGCTGGGGCTACGTGCCATGATTTGCTCGCGACCTGGCACCACCAGGGTTTGCCCGGCGCGAAGTTCATCCGGGTTACCGGAAGGGAACGCCGACGGGTTGGCTTCGACCAGCGCCAGTATCATCTGCTGGACGCTGACCTCGGCGGGCTTGACCCGCGCCGCCACCCCCCACAGTGAATCGCCGCTGGCCACATAGGCCGTCCCGCCAAGCACCTGGGCCGCACTGGTCTCGGATGCGAGCGATGGCGATGACGATGGCGAAGAAGAGCCTGCCTGTGGCGGGGCTTGCGCAGCCGTCGCGGACGGGCTGACATGGCTGGCAGGTGCCGCCACCGGCGCACTGGCGGCGCTCTCCGGCAGGTCGAACAGTAGCGTGAACGCCTCGGCGCTACGCCCATCGGGGCCGCTGATGGTCAACAGCAGATCCAGCCAGGGCTCCAGCACCTCCTGCTCGGTGCGCAGCACCACCCGAGCACCGCCGGGAAGGCGCTCGATCTCGGCGCGCACGCTGGCCGCCAGCGGGGTCCACTCCAGCCCCCGGGCGGTAAAGGCCGCTTCGTCAGCGACCTCCACCCGTAACTCGCCCAGCGCAGTCTCGGAGACATCCACGATGGGTGCGGAGGCATTCAGCGGTGCCTGGAGCGGTGAGTTGACCGTCACCTGCCCCAGCCCCACGGCCAACGCCAACGGGCTTACGACGCCCAGCGGCAGCCATGACCACCATGCCAGCTTGTTTTTCATTGCGGCCCCTACTGCCTGCGGTTCCCTGCGTTACATTGTGCGGAAACATTCACCCATCACAATGACTTAATTCGTTTTTATCATAACGTATTTAACATGCCGCCTGGGCCAATGCACCTTCGACACGCCCGATAGGCAAAAAAATGGGAAGCTGCGAACAGCTTCCCACCGGTTTACCTGACGACCCGCGCTGGATTACTGCTCGCGCAGGATCTTCAGCATGCGCTTGAGCGGCTCGGCGGCCCCCCACAGCAGCTGGTCGCCCACGCTGAAGGCCGAGAGGTATTCACCGCCCATGTTCAGCTTGCGTAGCCGGCCTACCGGCACTTGCAGCGTGCCCGTGGCTGCTGCCGGGGTCAGGCCCGCTACGGTGGCGTCCTTATCGTTGGGAATCAGGCGCACCCACTCGTTGTGCTTGGCAATGCGCTCTTCGATCTCGTCCAGCGGCACATCCTGCTTCAGCTTGATGGTGAACGCCTGGCTGTGGGAGCGCATGGCACCGATACGCACGCAAAGGCCATCGATGGGAATCGGGTTGTTCTGCAGTCCCAGAATCTTGTTGGTCTCGACGCTGCCTTTCCACTCTTCGCGGCTCTGGCCGCTCTCCAGCTTGGTGTCGATCCACGGCAGCAGGCTGCCCGCCAGCGGCGCAGTGAAGTTTTCCGTGGGGAAGTCGCCGCCACGCATGGCCGCAGTGACCTTGCGGTCGATATCCAGAATGGCGCTGGCCGGGTCGGCCAATTCGCTGGCCACGCTATCACGCAGGTGGCCCATCTGGTTGAGCAGCTCGCGCATGTGCTTAGCACCGGAGCCGGACGCCGCCTGATAGGTCATGGAGGTCATCCACTCGACCATATCGGCCTCGAACAGGCCGCCCAGGCCCATCAGCATCAGGCTGACGGTGCAGTTGCCGCCCACGAAGGTTTTGGCACCTTTCGCCAGTTGCGCATCGATGACCTTACGGTTCACCGGGTCGAGGATGATGGTGGCTTCGTCTTCCATCCGCAGGGTGCTGGCGGCATCGATCCAGTAGCCTTGCCAACCGCCGTTGCGCAGGTCGCCGTAGACCTTCTTGGTGTAGTCACCGCCCTGGCAGGTGATGATCACGTCCAGCGCTTTCAGGTCATCCAGTGCAAACGCATCTTTCAGCGGAGGCACGTCCACGCCGATGTCGGGGCCGGGCTGGCCAACTTGAGAAGTGGTGAAAAAGATCGGCTCGATGCCGTTGAAATCACCATCTTCCTGCATGCGCTGCATCAGCACAGAGCCCACCATGCCACGCCATCCCACGAAACCGACTTTCAACATGTGAAGTCCTCCAACCAAGAATGAGATAAGTATTATACACAAATATCCGACACGACGTCGGCCACCCCTTGGGGCAGCCGACGTTGGTTGCTTTGCGATGAGTCGAAGCGAAGCTCTTTTTGCAAGCCTTAGGCTGAGCGTTGTGCAAAGGCCGCCAGCACCGCATCGCCCATCTCCACCGTGGAGACCCGACGGGTGCCTTCGGAAGCGATATCCGCCGTGCGCAGGCCGTCGTCCAGCACGCTGCCCACTGCCGCTTCGATGCGCTCGGCCATGGCGGGCTCATTGAGCGAGTAGCGCAGCATCATGGCCACCGAGAGCATCATGGCCAGCGGGTTGGCGATGTTCTGGCCTGCGATGTCCGGCGCGCTGCCGTGGCAAGGCTCGTACATGCCCTGCCCGCTCTCGTTGAGCGATGCAGAAGGCAGCATGCCGATGGAGCCGGTCAGCATGGCGGCGGCATCGGAGAGAATGTCGCCAAACATGTTGCCGGTGACCACCACATCGAACTGCTTCGGTGCACGCACCAGCTGCATGGCGGCGTTGTCCACGTACATGTGCGACAGCTCTACATCTGGGTATTCCGGTGCCAGCCGCTCCATGACCTCACGCCACAGAATCGTCACTTCCAGCACGTTGGCCTTGTCCACCGAGCAGAGCTTCTTGCCGCGCTTCTGGGCCATCTCGAAGGCGACACGACCAATGCGCTCGATTTCGCTTTCAGAGTAGATATAGGTATTGAAGCCGACCCGCTCGCCGTCGCGCACTTCGATACCCCGGGGCTGGCCGAAGTAGATGCCGCCGGTGAGTTCACGCACGATCATGATATCCAGCCCGGCCACCAGCTCGGGCTTCAAGCTGGAAGCGCTGGCCAGCTGCGGATAGAGCATGGCCGGGCGCAGATTGCCAAACAGGCCCAAGTTCTTGCGCAGGCCCAGCAAGCCCTTCTCAGGACGCCTGGAGAGGTCTTCGATCTTGTCCCATTTGGGGCCGCCCACGGCACCCAGCAGAATCGCGCTGGCAGCCTTGGCTTTTTCCAACGTTTCGGCGGGCAGCGGCTCGCCGTGTACGTCGTAGGCCGAGCCGCCCACCAGACCCTCTTCCACGTCGATGTCCAGGCCAGCGTCTTGGCAGGCTTTCAACAAACGCGCCGCCTGGGCGGCAATTTCCGGGCCGATACCATCACCGGGCAGCAGTAACACCTTATGAGTCATGCTCAATCCTTAGCACAAAAAATGGAAGACTTACGCGGGCTGGCGGAACAGCCAAGGGCGCTGCTGACGATGCTGCGCTTCGAAGCTGCGAATGGCCTCTTCGTCTTGCAGGGTAATGCCGATATCGTCCAGGCCGTTCAACAGGCAGTGCTTGCGGAATTCATCGACCTCGAATTCCAGAATCTCGCCGCTGGGCGTGATCACGCGCTGATGCTCCAGGTCGACGTCCAGCTGGTAGCCTTCGTTGGCGTCCACCTCGGCAAACAGGCGATCCACCTGCTCTTCAGCCAGCGTCACCAGCAGGATGCCGTTTTTGAACGCGTTGTTGTAGAAGATATCGGCAAAGCTGGGGGCAATCACTACCTTGAAGCCAAAATCTTCCAGCGCCCAGGGCGCGTGCTCGCGGGAGCTGCCGCAGCCAAAGTTACGCCGTGCCAGCAGTACCTCGGCGCCTTTGAAGCGCGGCTGGTTCAGAACGAAATCCGGATTCAGCGGGCGCTGGGAGCAGTCCTGACCGGGTTGGCCTTCGTCCAGGTAGCGCAGCTCATCGAACAGGTTCACGCCAAAGCCGGTCCGCTTGATGGACTTCAGGAACTGCTTCGGAATGATCAGATCGGTATCGACATTGGCACGGTCCAGAGGCGCGACGATGCCTTCAAAACGTTCGAACTTTTTCATGGCTCAGGCCTCCTGGGCGTGGGTGGCATCGTTGGCAGGCAAGGTACGGACATCGACGAAGTGGCCAGCAATGGCGGCCGCAGCGGCCATGGCCGGGCTCACCAGATGCGTACGCCCGCCGTAGCCCTGACGACCTTCGAAGTTACGGTTGGAGGTCGAGGCGCAGTGCTCGCCAGCGCCCAGCTTGTCGGCATTCATGGCCAGACACATGGAGCATCCCGGCTCGCGCCACTCGAAGCCCGCTTCGATGAAGATCTTGTCGAGGCCTTCGGCTTCCGCCTGGCGCTTCACCAGGCCAGAACCCGGCACCACCATGGCCAGCTTGATGGTATCGGCTACCTTATTGCCCTTGGCCACCTTGGCGGCTTCACGCAGGTCTTCGATACGCGAGTTGGTGCAGGAGCCGATGAACACCTTGTCCAGTTTGATATCGGTAATTTTCTGGTTGGCCTGCAGGCCCATGTACTCCAGCGCGCGGGAGTGGCTGCGCTGGACGGTTTCGTCATCGGCGGCCTGGGGGTCGGGCACCTGACCGGAAATACCGGTGACCATTTCGGGGCTGGTGCCCCAGCTTACCTGGGGCTCGATCTCTTCGGCCTTCAGGGTGACCACTTTATCGAAGTGGGCATCGGCATCGGAGACCAGCTGGCGCCAGTCGGCCACGGCGGCCTCCCACTGCTCGGCGGTAGGCGCAAAGGGGCGCTCGGCGAGGTAATCGATGGTGGTGTCATCGACCGCAATCAGCCCCACTCGGGCACCCGCTTCGATGGCCATGTTGCACACGGTCATGCGGCCTTCCATGGAGAGCGATTCGATGGCGCTTCCAGCAAACTCGATGGCATAGCCGGTGCCGCCGGCGGTACCAATCTTACCGATGATGGCCAGCACCACGTCCTTGGCGGTCACGCCCAGACCCAGCTCGCCTTCCACGCGCACCTGCATGTTCTTCATCTTCTGCGCCAGCAAACACTGGGTAGCCAGCACGTGCTCCACTTCCGAGGTGCCGATCCCGTGGGCCAGCGCGGCAAAGGCGCCGTGGGTGGCGGTATGCGAGTCGCCACACACCACGGTCATGCCGGGCAGTGTGGCACCCTGCTCGGGGCCCACCACGTGCACGATGCCCTGGCGGGGGTCGTTGATCTTGAACTCTTCGATACCGAAGGCCTGGCAGTTGTCGTCCAGGGTCTGCACCTGAATCAACGAGACCGGGTCCTTGATGCCGCTGTTGCCCTCGGCACGCTCTTTCACCGTGGTGGGCACGTTGTGATCGGGGGTGGCCAGGTTGGCATCCAGACGCCAGGGCTTGCGGTTGGCCAGACGCAGGCCTTCAAACGCCTGTGGCGAGGTCACTTCGTGGAGCAGTTGGCGGTCGATGTAGATCAGCGCCGTGCCGTCATCGCGCTGCTTGACCAGGTGCTGGTTCCAGAGTTTGTCGTAAAGGGTTTGACCTGACATGTGGCTCTCCTGGGCAGTGCCCTGCTAGTCGTGTTGGCGGCTTCTACGGGCCGCTCTTGTCGCGGGCGTCATGGACGATGACCCGAGTGTTACCCGACTCGCACATAAAAGCAATTCATGTTATTCATACTTTAGATTCCAAATAGGAATAGATGATCAGGGAGTTGCCATGGATACCCAAAGCCTGCAAGCCTTTCTTGCCGTGGCGCAAACCCAAAGCTTTTCCCGGGCCGCCGAGCAGCTTCACCTTACGCAGCCAGCGGTGAGTAAACGCATTGCCACCCTGGAAGAGCTGCTGGGCACGCGGCTTTTCGACCGTATCGGGCGGAAAATCACCCTCACCGAGGCAGGCAACCTGCTGCTGCCCCGCGCCCAGCGTATCCTGTTCACCGTGGACGACAGCCGCCGCGCGCTGGCCAACCTTTCCGGCCAGGTGGGCGGCAAGCTCACCCTGGCCACCAGCCACCACATCGGCCTGCACCGGCTGCCGCCGCTGCTCAAGCTCTACACCCAGCGCCACCCGGAAGTGGCCCTCGACCTGCACTTCCTGGACTCCGAGCTTGCCTATCAGGGCGTGGTGGATGGCACCCTGGAAATGGCCATCGTCACCCTGGCGCCCCACCCGGTGGAGCAGCTGCAGGTGGTCGAACTCTGGCGCGACCGGCTCTGCTTCGTCTGCGCCAAGGACCACCCGCTGGCCCAGCGCAGCCGCACCCAGGCCACGCTGAGCCTGGCCGAACTGTGCGAGGTGAACTGCGTGATGCCCGGCGCCAAGACCTTCACCCACACCCTGATCGGCCAACGCTTCCAGGCCGCCGGCCTGACCCTGCCGGTCAGCATGTCCACCAATTACCTGGAAACCCTGAAGATGATGTGCAGCGTCGGGCTCGGCTGGAGCCTGCTGCCGGAAAGCATGCTCGACAGCGAACTGGTCGAGCTGCCGGTGGATACCGACCCCATCCACCGCCCGTTGGGCTATCTGGTACACCACAACCGCACGCTCTCCAACGCAGCGCGCAGGATGATCGAAGCGCTGGAGAATGCCCGCGCGTGATGGCCTGGTAGCGGGGGCAACGTCAGAAACGAAACTGGCCCACGCCTCTACAAGCGTGGGCCAGCGCCACAGAGACCCCGCCTAAATGCGGGCATGTATTACCGCGATGACGACAGCGCCTGTTTGACAGCCTCTTCCAGCGACAGCGTGGGCCTACCCAGCAACTGGCTCAACTGATGGCCCTCATCCAACAGGGCCCCCTTGGCAACTCCTCTATCGGCGTCTGCCAATACGCTAGCGAACTCCTTCGGCAGCCCCGCCTGCTGCAAAGCACTTACGTAGTCGGCCTCACTCACGTTGACGTAATCGACGCGCTGCCCGCTTTGCCGCGCGATAACGGCCGCCAGCTCACCCAGCGTATACGCGCTGTCACCTGCCAACTCATACACGGGCTCCCTGTGCTGATCGCTGGCCAGCACGATGGCCGCTGCTTCGGCGTAATCAGCCCGCCCAGCCGAGGCAATCCGCCCCTCGTCGGCGCAGCCAAACAAGGCCCCCTGGGCGACCGCTCCAGGAGCGCCCTGCGTATAATTTTCGGTGTACCAGCCGTTGCGCAGCAGCACATAAGGAACACCAGAGGCATGAATCAGTGCCTCGGTCTCGCGGTGCTCCTGCGCTAAACCAAGCGGCGACGAATCGGCATGCAATAGGCTGGTATACGCCAGTAGCGCTACGCCCTGACGCTTCGCAGCCTCGATGACCGCCCGATGCTGATCGACACGCTGGCCAATCTCGCTAGACGAGATCAGCAGCACCTTCTCGGCCCCTTGCAAAGCCGCTTGCCAGCTGTCAGGGTCATCGTAATTGGCTTGACGTACGTGTACGCCTAGCTCGGCCAGCGGCTGGGCTTTTTCCACATTCCGCACGGCGGCCACAATGTGCTCGGCAGGCACGCGCTTCAATAGCGCATCAATCACCAAGCGGCCTAGCTGTCCGGTAGCACCCGTTACTACGATCATGTTTTCACCCTCATTCATCTGCAATGGTTGGTGAAACGAAGCGTACCCTTTAAACTAACTTTTAGTAAGTACGCACAAAAAGGTAAGTACCATGACCCGTCACCCAACGCCCCCTTCTCAAAGCGCCAGCCATGGAGCACTCGCCAATGCCATGCGCCGTGGCGAAGTACTCGCAAAAGCCTGCCCATCGCGGCAGATTTTGAAACACGTGACCAGCCAGTGGGGGGTTTTAGTGCTGCTGGTGTTGATGAAAGGCACCCACCGCTTCAGCGAACTGCGCCGCAAGATCGAGGGTGTCAGTGAGAAAATGCTGGCACAAACGCTTCAGCAACTGGAAGAAGATGGCCTGGTAGCACGCTATGCGCGTCCCGTTGTGCCGCCGCATGTGGAGTATTCATTAACGTCGCCAGGCAAAGAGCTGGGGCAGCACATCGAAGCGCTAACCGATTGGATCGAACACAACCTGCCTACACTGCTTGCTGCACGCCGAAAGCCTGACTAGCTACCCATGCTCAAGCGATGCAGGGCCGCATTACTTTGCACGGTGGAGGGTGTGGCCTCTTCCAGCGCCACCTTGACCATACCCAATGCCACGACCTCTACCGAAATAGGCCGCAGCGCAAGCGGTAGCCAGCGCACCACGGGCGCCAGCACCGCGCTTGCCCATTTTTCTGCCAGCCGCCCATCCTCCGGCCGCCCCAACAACAGCGAAGGCCGAGCAAAGAACACACAGGGCAACCCCAGCGCCTGAATATCCCGCTCTACTTCGCCTTTTACGCGGTTATAAAATATCGACGAGTGAGCGTTGGCACCGTGCGCCGTCACCACAGCCAACCGGCTCACCCCCGCCGCTTTGCAGGCACGGGCAAACGCCAGCACCAACCCATGGTCCACGCGACGAAACGCCTCTTTACTCCCTGCCTGCTTTTTCGTGGTGCCCAGCGCTACAAACGCCATGGCCCCAGCGGGCACCAGCTCGGCAACCTCAGCTTCCAGTTGTTCGAAATCCAGCAGCGCAGGCTGAAGTCTGGATGCGTTAGCGTGGGGAAATTCACGAGCAAGATCCAGCTCGCGGCGGGTCACGACGATGACGCTCTCCACCTCATCGCGCTGGGAAAGCTGCGTCACGAGGTGCTGGCCAATGGCGCCAGTGGCACCAAGAACGATGGCGGTGGTGGGCATGATTGACCTCTTGAAAATGTGAACGTCTGGTCAAGCTAGTACGCAGCAGTTTGCTACTGGTGTAGCGTCACGCTACAATTTTTTAAGTCCAACGACAGGAGTGACTGATGTCTACTGCAAGCATACGCTTAGATAAAGAACTGGTGGATAAAGCGGCCATCATGGCAAGGGCTTTACACCGTACAACACCCAAGCAAATAGAACACTGGGCAAAAATCGGCGAGATGATGGAAGACAACCCCGATTTGCCCTACGACTTTGTCCGCCAAGCCATCATCGCACAGGCAGAACGTGATGCTGGAAAGCTGGAGGCCTACGATTTTGATTAGCGCTACCAGCGTATTACAAACGCCTTCCTTCAAGAAAGCGGTCAAAAAACTCAAGCCAAATCAAAAAAAAGACCTGGACTCTGTCATCAGGCAGCTAATGGCCGACCCCTATATGGGAGAACAGAAGAAAGGCGACCTGGCTTTCCTGCGAGTACACAAGTTCAAAATGAACAAGCAACTGACCCTACTGGGTTATAGCTTCCATGAGGGTGTTCTTGTGCTTGAGCTGATGGCACTGGGCTCACACGAAAACTTCTACCGCGATATCAAACGACAGTAGCGCGTGGTAACGAGCGAGCAGCGAGGCACCCGCGAGGCCGCGCCACCGTGAGAAAAGGTAAGCAACCCACGCCCCACCATCACTGGACTGGATAAACACCCGCCTCACGAATCAGGTATCGACCCCCACAAACCGCGACTTCACCTCTGCTGACGGCACCATACAGGCATCTTTCTTACCAAAGAGCCGATAGCGATGCCGCGCGAATAGTTTATAAGCCGCGTCCCTGATCGGCTTGGGCACCCTCTTGAATATATAGCACAGCCGCCAAGGCCCTTTCAGGTCTTTAGCGATCTCAAGGGCGGCATCCGAGAGCACATAACACTCACCCTCCTTGATCAGCACCAGGGTGTCCGTGCCCACATCGGGGACGTTGAAGCGCTCCGTCAGCTCCTGGGCCAACTCACTCTGCATCGGGGTGAAGGCAAAGACGCCCTCTGGATCTCGCTGGATGATGAAACTCACCGCGCCGTTGCAGAAATTGCACACACCATCGAATATCACGATATGCCGATTATCCATAGGCTCCTGAAGAAAGAATACGTTCGCTCGACATGGGTAGGTTGCCTGACACTACGGGCAACGGCGCACCATTACAATCCGCTGCATCGGGTCGGGAAGCGCTGCCCGCTGTTCTCGCAAGATAGCGCAGAGCTCTGCACCGCACTCTTCTTCCGGGTGCTTCACAAAACCATGTTTCTCGTAGAAGGGCTTATTCCAAGGCAAATGCGCATAGGTGGTAAGCCAGAGGGGCCGATGAGCGCTCCATGAAATAGCGTGATGAACCAGCATGCTACCTATCCCTTGGTGCATATGGCCCGTGCGTACGGAAAGTTGATCCAGATAAGGCTCTCCATCAACGTCACCGAGGATCATGAAGCCGACAGGCCTATTGCCAGTGTCAGCGGCCACCAGGGCAAGCCCGCGTTCAATGGCAAGAGCCCACCGCTGCTGTTCGGATACCACAAAAGGATGCCCCTGCTCGATATCGATGTCGAGCCCAGCACGAACGAACAGCTGACCCGCATCATCGTCGATGGCTACCAGCGCCCCCAGCTCATTAACATGGGCTGTACGCAGCGTTACTCCGTTCATGATGCCGCTCCTTGATTGTTCGAGCGCCTATTGGGTGGACCTATTGGATGGAAAAGGTTAAACAAAATGCCTAGCCGCTTCATGAGGAAACGTTGCCCGTCACCACCTGTCCAGCACTTTGGCGAGGTGGCGCTGTGGCTGGTGAGAACCACAGCACCGTCACCATCCCCGCCAATACCAGCGCCACTCCCAACACACGCCCCATGCTGAGCTCTCTAACAGGCAAGTTCATCCAGCCGTGGTAATCCAGCAGCAGCGATGCGATCAACTGCCCTGCAATCACACACACCATGAAGCTGGTGGCTCCCACTCGCGGCACCAGTATCAGCGCCGACGACACATAGATAGCGCCTGCCACGCCGCCCAGCCATGCCCACGCGGGAAGGTGCCTGATAGCACCGAGAACAGGAGGCGCTGCCTGCATAGCCAGCGCAATGGGGATAGCGACCAGAATACTCACCATCAGAGAGACCAGTGTCGCCCAAAGGTAAGCGTTCATTCCACGACGTTCTGCCACCCTGCTGAAAATCGCCCTACAGTAA
>ERZ941748.105-NODE-105-length-40614-cov-8.813630_pt1 | contig 40614 bp, 26 predicted proteins | sample MGYA00521092_ERZ941748 | MGnify/ENA primary metagenome ERZ941748 (study PRJEB32759, sample SAMN07749897) | skin metagenome | biome: transportation; feature: city; material: polyester macromolecule | host: Homo sapiens | place: Hong Kong:ISLAND line | collected... | reverse complement strand
TATGCGTAGCCTGCATAGAGCGTTGCTTGCGAGCCAACTTTTCGTACAAAGCCTAGGCGGCGACGTACACTACCAGGACGCCCCCGGCGGCGGCAGCGAGTTTGTGATTGAGTTGCCGATGGTGTGAGGGGAACGCGAGTAAGTCTCGGAGCGAGAGGTATACCACACGGTATTCCTCTGATTGTAAGGGTGGAATGTATAGAGGAACATGCAATAGAGCTGAAAGATTAGAAATTTCAGCGCACTAGCTCTGTTTCTAGGCTTTTGAGGACTTCCCGAGAAGCCCCTCAATGGCGTCCCTGGCAGGAGTCGAACCTGCGACCTGCCGCTTAGGAGGCGGCTGCTCTATCCTACTGAGCTACAGGGACTTACGGGGCGCGTAGTATAGCGCGTTGCTGCGCCCCGGCCAACCGCCGCGCTTTAAATCCACCCCGCCAGGCGCAGGGCAAAGATGCCCAGCGTCACCGTAATGCTGGCCATCAGCGTGGTAAGGGCGATGATATTGGCGGCCAGGGCCACATTACCATTGATCGCCTTGACCATCACGAAGCTGGCAGCGGCGGTGGGGCTGGCGAAGAACAGGAACAACAGCCCCAGCTGCGCGCCGGAGAACCCCATCAGCCATGCCGCCAGCGTTGCCAGCGCGGGCAGTACGACCATCTTCATCAGGCTGGCACTCATGGCCACCTGACTGCCTTCACGCATGCTGGAGACCGAAAGCGTGGCGCCAATGCAGATCAGCGCCAAAGGCAGCGTCAGCGAGGCAAAGTAGTTGCCCGAGGTCATGACCCAGCTGGGCAGCCCTACGGAAAAAGCGGTGAACGGCAGCGCCGCCACCACGGAAAGAATCAGCGGGTTCTTGACGATATGCCCCAGCAGGCTGCGCCAGTCGGTAGATTGGCCAGGCTGGTACGCCGCCAGGGCCACCACGGAAAGCGCGTTATACATCACGATCACCACGCCCAACAGCAGGCTTCCCGCCGAAAGCCCGTAGTTACCATACATGCCCGCCGCCAAGGCCAGCCCCACCACGCCGCAGTTGCCGCGAAAGGCCCCCTGCACGTATATCCCTCTGTCAGCCTGGGGCACACGTAGATGCGCCCAGCCCCAGCTCAGGGCGAACTGCGCCAGGGTGGCCACGGCGAAGAACAGCAGCAGCGGAATGTCCAACGCGACACTGAGGTCGGCCTTGACTAGACTCAGAAAAATAAGCGTCGGCAGCGTCGCCTTGAACACCAGCGTCGAGGCCGTGCTGATAAAGGCACTGTCGATCCAGCCAAGGCGTTTCAAGCCAATGCCGATGAACACCATGGCAAACACGGGTAGCGTCACGTCTAGCGTGCGGGTAAACAGTTCCAGTAGATCCACAGCAGCTCTCTCAGTTGGATAAGCGACGTCTTATCAATTAACGCGAAAAACCTCGTACTTCTAGTGCGAGGATGAATAGCGTGGGACGCGAAGCGTCCCCTATTCCGGTCTTGTTTGCTGCTCAATATATTGCTTTACGACACTCAGCGGCGCGCCGCCGACGCTTCCCGCAAAGTAGCTCGGACTCCATAGCGCATTTTTCCTGTATGAAGTCTGTACTAATTCGGGGTGCAGCAGCTTCATCCGCCTGCTCGAAACCCCTTTCAGGCTGTTCACCAGCCTTGAAACCGCCACCTTGGGCGGAAAGTTCACCAGTAAGTGAACATGATCCGTTTCACCATGGAACTCCTTTAGCTCAGCCTCGAAATCCTGACACACCTGCCTGAACAGGGTTTCAAGGGATTGAAGGTGTGCGTCATTGAATACTCTTCCACGATATTTGGTTACGAAGACCAAGTGGGCGTGCATTTCAAAAACGCAGTGTCTTCCTGTTCTGATAGTCTTGATCTTGTCCATAGGCCAAGTATACTCAAAGCCATGAAACAGACCAAGACATTAAAAGTTCGCGTAAGAGACAAGCACATTGCCCAGCTTAACCGCATGGCACGCAGTGTGAACTTTTGCTGGAACTATCTGAACGAACTCTCATCTCGTGCCATTCGTGAGCGCGGTCTGTTTCTGTCGGCGTATGACCTGCATCCCTATACCAAAGGGGCGGGCAAGGAACTTGGTCTGCATAGCCAGACCTTGCAGTGCATCGCCGCCGAATATGTCACCCGCCGCAAGCAGTTTAGGAAGGCTCGTCTCAACTGGCGCAAATCGCGTGGCGTTCGTCGTTCTCTCGGCTGGATTCCGGTCAATACCGGCGCGGCCAAATGGAAGAGCGGGCAAGTATTCCACAACGGCAGTTACTTCAAAGTCTGGGACAGCTACGGGCTGAGCCAGTACAAGCTCCGCTCTGCATCCTTCAACGAGGATGCGCGTGGGCGCTGGTACTTCAATGTCGTGGTTGAAATTGAGGTAGACCCGCCAGCCGGTCAAGACAAGATCGGTATCGACCTTGGTCTGAAAGATACCGCCACCTGCTCGGATGGTACAAGGCTGGAAGCCGGTCGTTTCTACCGCGATATGGAAGATAAGCTGGCTGTTGCACAACGCGCCGGAAAGAAAAAGCGTACCAAAAACATTCACGCCAAGATTGCCAATCGGCGCAAGGACGCCTTGCACAAGTTCAGCCGTCAATTGGTGAACCGTGCGGGGGAAATCTACGTCGGTAATGTGAAATCATCCTCGTTGGCCAAAACCAAGATGGCCAAGTCAGTGCTGGACGCTGGCTGGGCTATGCTGAAAACAATGCTGGAATATAAATGCGATAGCGCAGGCATTGTTTTTAAAGAGGTCAACGAGTCGTACACCACCCAAGCCTGTTCGAGCTGCGGTTGTATTTCCGTCAGTAGTCCGAAGGGTAGATCAGGCTTGAGAATAAGAGAGTGGACTTGCAGTGAGTGTGGTGTCACTCACGACCGCGATGTGAACGCGGCCAAGAACATTCTTGCGGTCGGGCATGGCCGTCCAGAAGTGGGAATCCCCGTCCTGAGGGCGGGGAGGATGTCAAACTCTACCGTTGACCAGGATTTGTCGACTGGCTAGACAGGCACCTCGGCATAAGGGAAAGTAGCCCTAAACGCGCATCACGGATACGTTACGTATGGTACAGCCCGCCGTCCCTGAACACGAAGCACAGCGGCTTCTCACCCTGAAGCGGTACACACTGGGGGATCTTTCGGCTGACCAGGAGTTTGACCGCATCACCCGTCTAGCGGCTGCTTACTGCGAAACCCCCATGGCCTTGATCACGCTGGTGGATGCCAGTCACGTCTGGGTCAAAAGTGGCGTGGGCGAATACAGCCCCACGGTATTACGTCAGCTCTCATTATGCGGGGAAGCCATCCTCGAACCCAAGCTGTTCGAAGTATCGGATGCACGCCTGGATGCGCGGCTTCATAAATTTCCCATGGTCAGCGAGGCGCCCCATGTGGTGTTTTATGCTGGCATGCCGCTGGTTGCCGATAATGGCAACATCCTCGGCACGCTGTGCGTCATGGACCACAAGCCCCGCCAACTGAGCCCTACCCAGCGGGAGCTGCTACAGCAACTGGCCAGCAGCACCATGCTGCAGTTCGAGCACTACCTGAGCCAACGCGCCTACCAGGCCATTGGCAATGCCGCCATCGGCCTTTGGGAGATGGATGTCGCCACCCGAACCACCCACTGGAACGATGTGGTCGATGCGCTCTATCAAACCAATGCTCGGCAAGCCAACACCTTCGAAGCGCGCATGCAGGCGTACACCTCGGCTGACCGCGCTCGGCTCGTCGAAGCCATCGACACCGCCATCGCCCACGGAGCGCCCTTCAACGACATCTTCGAGATGCAGCCCCCCTCGGGCGAGCCGCTTTGGGTCAGAATCACCGGCAACCCCTTGGCCGTGAATGGCCAAGTGGTACAAATCATCGGCACCATGCTCGATGTCACCCCTCGCAAGAAGGTCGAAACACAGCTACTGCGCCAGCAGGCACTGGAGCAGGCCATCATGCGGGCGCAAGCCAGCTTTATCGACGAACAGGGCAATGCCAAGGCGCTGAACCCGCTGCTCGACGACCTGCTTACCCTCACCGGCAGCGAATACGGCTTCATCGGCGAAGTGCTTTACCACCCCGACAAGACACCCTATCTGGTGACCCATGCCATCACCGACATCAGTTGGGATGAGCCCTCACGACAGTTCTACGCTCAGCACGCCCCCAGCGGCATGGTGTTCAGCAACCTGGATACGCTGTTCGGCCATGTGATGCGCCACGAAGAAGTGGTCATTGCCAATGAGCCCGCCCATGACCCCAGGCGCGGGGGCCTACCACCGGGGCATCCAACGCTCGATGCGTTTCTGGGGGCACCGATTCACTTCCACGGTCGTTGCATCGCCATGATTGGCCTGGCCAATCGCCCCGGGGGCTATCATCCCGACCTGGTGGAGTACCTGGCCCCGCTGCTGGGCAGTATCGGGCAGTTCATCAACACTCTGCGCCACTACCGTCAGCAGCAGCAAGATCAACAGGCCATCGCACGGCTTTCATTGGTGGCCAGGAACACCAGCAACGGCGTGGTGATCACCGATGCACGCGGCAACATCGAATGGATCAACGATGGCTTTACCCGGCTCAGTGGCTACACCTTCGCAGAAGCGGTCGGCAAGAAGCCGGGGCAGTTGGTCCAAGGCAAAGCCACCGACCGCGCCACGGTACTGCGCATCGCCCATGCTCTGCGCCACCGCCAGCACTTCGAGGAAGAGCTGCTCAACTACCGCAAGGATGGCACCCCGTACTGGGTACATATCAGCTGTAACCCGCTGCCTGCCAACGAGCAAACCGGCGGCGGCTTCATTGCCATCCAGTCGGACATCACCGACACCAAGCTGCATGAAGAAGCGCTGTACAAAGCCGCCAATATCGACGAGCTGACGCGGTTACCCAACCAGCGGCTGGCCCGCACGCAGCTGGAAGCGCTGGTACGCCAGGACACCCCGCTGGCCGTTGCGATCCTCAACATCGACGATTTCAAACGCCTTAACGACCTGTTTGGCTACGCCACTGGCAATAGCATACTCAGGCGGGTAGCCAAACGGCTGGAAGCCCTGGTCAGCCCCTTCAAGGCCCAGGGCATCACGGCACGGCTCAGTGGCGATGAATTTGTGCTGGCAGGGCCAACCCAACGCCTCACCCCGTCCACCATCCAGCACGCCCTACAGCAGCCGCTGCACGTCAACGGGCAAAAGTTGAAGCTCACTGCCTGTATCGGTATGACCACCTACCCCAACGACAACGTCGACCCCGACGCCCTGTTTCGCCATGCCTATCAGGCACTCTATCAGGCCAAGACCCAAGGGGTTGCCCAGTGCGTACGCTACAGCACTGATCAGGAGCACCTGGTCAAACTGCGCCAGCAGGAGCGCAGCGCCATTCAGCACGGCCTGGCCAATGACGAATTTCGTCTCTACTATCAGCCCCAGGTCGATCTCAAATCGCACACCGTGGTCGGGGCTGAGGCGCTGATTCGCTGGATCCACCCGCAACACGGGCTGCGCAATCCGGCAGAGTTTCTGCCCCTGCTGGAAGGCAGCGAGCTGGAGTTTCATCTGGGCGAGTGGGTCATCGAAGCCGCCTTGAAACAGCTGCAAAGCTGGCTGGCCATGGGCATCGAACTGCAGGTGAGTGTCAACATCAGCCCGCAACACCTGCTGCACCCCGGCTTTCTGCCGCAGTTGGAACAGCTGCTGCTGTACTACCCGCAAGTCCCCTCACGGCTGCTCGCCATCGAGATACTCGAATCGGCCACGCTGGATGACATGCAGGCCGCCCTGCACGTGCTGGAAGAGTGCCAGCGGCTCGGCATCGAAATTGCCCTGGACGACTTCGGCACCGGCTACTCCTCGCTGGCCTACTTCCGTCGCCTGCCCGTGCAGTTGATCAAGGTAGACCGCGACTTCGTGCGCGACATGCTGGAAAGTGAGGACGACAAGGCCATCGTGGAAAGCATCATCTTCATGGCCAGAAAATTCTCACGGCCGGTGCTGGCAGAAGGGGTCGAGACCATGGCCCACGCCCAAGCCTTGCTGGCCATGGGCTGCCATCTGGCGCAAGGCTACGGTATTGCTCGCCCGATGCCCGCCGACGCACTACCAGGCTGGCTGGAAACCTGGCAGGCAGAAGGATTTGCACTACCTTAATCGAACAACGCCATCGGGTCGCTTTCCCCCGTCAGCTTGACCATCACGCCATCGCGCCCTTGGCCCTTGACGTCGTAGCTGGCGGCATCGGCACGGGCCAGGGCGACTTCCACGGCGTCATCGCTCTCATCGAAGACGGTCACGCCAATACTCAAGGTAACGGTATATTCCTTATCCTCGTGGGTCACCGACACCTCGCTCACCGCCTTGCGCAGTGAATCGGCAATCACCCTGGCCTGACCCAGGGTGCAGCTGGGCAACAGCACGCCAAACTCATCCCCCCCTTGGCGGGCCACATGGTCGCTGCGGCGTACCTCCCAGGCCACCACCTGAGCAATGCGGCGCAGCATCTCGTCACCCATGGCATGACCACCTTCGTCATTGATCGGCTTGAAGTGATCAAGATCGAACAACAGCAGCGCCGAAGGCGTGCTGGTTTTCTGGAAGTCAGCAAACGCTTCTTCCAGGCGGCGTTCGAAACCACGCCGATTCAGCAGCCCGGTCAAGGGGTCATGTTCGGCCTCCCACCGCTGCAATGCCTCTTGCTGGCGTCGCTCGGTGATGTCCTTCACCACACCAACCAACCCCAAGGAGTGGCCGCCTTGGGTCAACATCACCACCCGAGCGTGAATATCCAGCCACAGCGTTTCGCCGTCGCTGCGCAGAAAACGCAGCTGGCGCACGAAGTCGCTGCCGGTCTTTAAACTATGCACCCACATATCACGCGCCCCATTGCGGTCATCCGCGTGAATTTGTGTCAGCCACTGCTCCATTTGGGTATCTGCAGGAATATCCAGAATTTGCAAAAGCGCAGGATTCATATAAGTAATCTTGCCGCCGAAGTTGGCCACGAACATGCCCTGGGGGGTGGCGCTCAGCACCGAATCGAGAAACGCCTCACGCTCCTGCAAATGCCCCACCAGCTGCTGGCGCTCGTCTTCCACACGATTGAAGGTATTGGCGACTTGCTGTAGCTCCTGCATCCCCGTGGCCAGGGCCAGCTGCGAACGCCGCCCAGCCCCTACTTCGCCAATCTGGCGTTCGAGATGCTCCAGGGGCTTGAGAATACGCGCCAGCAACCACCACAGCAGCGGCATCATCAACAGGGAAATCACCAGCCAGATACCAAACAGCTTGGAGATGAAACCCGAAAGCGGAAGCTGCGCCTGCTCGGTGGGCAAGAACAGCCCAACGATCCAGTCGGCAGGCCACACTTGTGCATACGCCTGAAGGCTGGTGCGCCCATTGGCCAGCTCGCTGACTCCCTCGCCTTGCCAGCCATCCAGCGCCATGTCCAGCAGGTCATTGCGCTGGGCGTGGCTGATTTCTGCATTCACCAGCTCGTAATCAGGGTGGTAAAGAATCTTGCCCGACGCCGTGGAAACCGCCGCAAAGCCGTGGTCACCCAAACGAATCGTGGCCAACCGGTTGAACAGGCCGCTACGGTCCAGGCTCACCACCCCCGCCACGAACCCGGCAAAACGGCGGTCTTCATCCAGGCGGGGCACGGTCATCAGCACCATGGGCATGCCGCTGGCACGGCCAATGAAAGGCTCGCTCACATAAGGGCGGCGAATGCCCTGCACCATCTTGAAATATTCGAGTTCTGAGGTATCGAGCCCCACTCGCCCCACCACACTGGGCCAGTCCGCCACGATTTCACCATACTCGTCACTCACAATCAGTCCATCGAACCAGGAGAGCAAGGCATCGTTTTTCTGCAGCTCGTATGAAAGCCAACCCACGTCATTGGAAGGCCCCATGGAGCTGCTCAACCGCTTGAGCGCATGGACACGCTGATTCACCTGCTGGGTGATCTCGTCGGCCAGCAAACTGGCCTCGTAGCGCAAATGAGACATGTTGGTCTCGTGCACCATGGTCTTGCCAACCTGCCAGGCCATGCTCAATACGGCACCCGCCAGAATCGCCAAGGCGCAAGAGAGGCCCAGCAGCAGCCGCCCTTTCAAGGAGCGTAACGTCAACAGCCTGTTGATGAGGGGGGCTAGTCGCACCAGAAATTCCTATTTCGTCAACGTTCCTTGAATACTGCCCTAAAGTTCAAGCGTTATTGCATCACTGGCAATCAACTTACCAAAAACAATCACAAACTGCGCGTTGATATAATTCCACTTAATCTCCTTGTATCACCCTAGGCCAAGGCATGCCAGCACGCTAGCCTGGTCAGCCAAGTGCTCACTGCGCGCCACGAATTGATAACCCTGCCCAATTCACGTATGTTCGCCGCCTGTTTGGTATCTTTATCAGGACGACTTGCGGCCTTTTCCATGGCAAAACGTACGGCGGGTTATACATCCTCAGGCATCGGTAAAATTGCGACTCTTTCAGTGCTGCTGTCCGAGTTTGACGACGTCATACCGATCAGGCCTTTCTGCTCTCCGCCGTCAACGGTCATTGGCTGGGGCCTCAAGCCCACGACGCGACGATCGAAACGTTATGCCGAGCGCAAGAACCTGCCCCACATCGCACTGGAGGACGGTTTCCTGCGCTCGCTTGGCCTCGGTGTCGAGGGCTATCAACCGCATAGCATGGTGGTGGATGTCACCGGCATCTATTATGACGCCTCGCGCCCCAGCGACCTGGAAACGAGCCTCAACGAAGCCACCTTCAGCAGCGAAGAGCTGGCCCGTGCCGAGCGCTGCATGGCCCTGCTGAGGCACCATCGTCTCTCCAAGTACAATCACGCCCCCGATACACCGTTGAATCACTCCAACGCCACGGTCCTGGTCGTCGACCAGACCGCAGGCGATGCATCGATCACCTATGGTGGTGCCAGCAGCGAGAGCTTTCAACACATGCTGCAGGAAGCCCTGGCCAATCACCCCGATGAGGAAATCCTGGTCAAGGTCCACCCCGATGTCATTGCTGGCAAGAAAAAAGGCCATCTGACCCAGGCAGTCGACCATCCCCGCTGCCGTATTGTTAGTGAAGACATTAATCCTTGGGCACTGTTCGACCAGGTCAAGAGCGTTTATGTCGTCACCAGCCAACTCGGCTTTGAAGCCCTCATGGCAGGCAAACAGGTGCATTGCTTTGGGCTGCCCTTCTACGCAGGTTGGGGGCTGACCCAGGACAAGCTGGCCTGCCCGCGCCGTACGCGCACCCGCTCCTTGCCGGAAGTCTTTGCGGCGACGTATTTGCGCTACGCACGCTACGCCAACCCCTACACTTGCCAGCCCGCCACGCTGGAAGAAACCATTACCCTGCTGGCCGACCAGCGTCGCCAGCAGGAACGCCTGCGTGGTCCATGGGTAGCCTGCGGTTTCTCCGCCTGGAAACGTGGTTTCATCGGCTGTTTTCTCGGCCCCTGCGCCAACATTCACTACCAGGAAACGCTGCCCAGCACTATCGAAGACACGCCATCGGCACCCCGCATCCTGGCCTGGTCCAGCGCCCTCACGCCAGAGTTCAAGGCACGTAATGCCCACGCTCTGCATAAAGTATGGCGCATCGAAGATGGCTTCATTCGCTCGGTAGGGCTTGGAGCAGACCTGACCACGCCGCTGTCCCTGGCCATCGACCGCCAAGGCATCTATTACGACCCCACCCAGCCCAGCGAGCTGGAAACGCTTCTGGAAACCCACGCCTTCGATGCGCCGCTGGTCGAACGCGCCGCAGCGCTGCGTGAACGCCTGGTGGCCCTCAAGCTCTCCAAATACAACGTCTATGGTCAGGCCAAAATAGACCTGCCCAGTGGCAAGCACGTCATCCTGGTGCCCGGCCAGGTGGAAAGCGACGCCTCGATCGCCACAGGCTCCCCCCAGGTCAGTACCAATAGCGCCCTGCTGCGTGCCGTGCGCCAAGGCCACCCGGACGCCTTCATCATCTACAAGGCTCACCCAGACGTTACCAGTGGCGCGCGGGTCGGCAAACTCGATAGCGACGCCAAACAGTTGTATGATCTCGACGGCAGCCACATGGAGATCACCGCCCTGCTGGAGCGGGTCGATGCCGTGCACACCATGAGTTCACTGACCGGCTTCGAGGCGCTGTTGAGACATCGTCAGGTACACACCTATGGCCTGCCCTTTTATGCCGGTTGGGGGCTGACCCGCGATGCCATGCACTGCCCTAGACGCACACGCAAGCTGACCCTGGATGAGCTGGTGGCAGGCACCCTGCTGGTATACCCCGGCTATGTCGACCCAAACACGGGTCAGCTATGCAACGCTGAAACCGTCGTCGCGCTACTGGAGCAGGCCAGGACGCGTCAGCATCACTCACAAAAACATTTGCTTACATGGAAGCAGCGGCTCTATCGCAGCTATCGTAACGTATTCATTGGAAGACATTGAGTTGAAGCAGAAGCGCGCATTTTTATTCCTGCAGGGCGTATGCTCGCCCTTTTATCAGCGTCTGGCTCGGCGTTTGACCGATGACGGCCACCGAGTGGTAAAAATCAATTTCAATGCAGGGGATCTCCTTTACTGGCGGGGCACCCACAGCAAAAGCCACCTGTTTCGCGGCCCGCTCAGCGAGCTGCCCGATTACATCACAGCGCTGTGGCAACGCTACGAGATCACCGATCAGGTCATGTTCGGCGACCAGCGGCCGGTACATCGCCAAGCCATCGAGCAAGCTACCCAGGCAGGGGTACGCACCCACGTGTTCGAGGAGGGCTACTTTCGCCCCTTCTGGGTAACACTTGAGCGAGATGGCGTTAACGGACACTCTCTTCTTCCGCGAGACCCCGCCTGGTTTTACGAAGCGGGCAAGGCATTACCTGCGTTGCCAAAACCGGTGCGCTTTCGCTCATCCTTCAAAATTCGCGCTCTGCACGATGTGGCTTACCATGCCGCCGGGTTAGCCAACCCCCTGGTAGCGCACCGGTATGAAAACCACTCCCCCATCAAAGCGCCCATCGAGTATGCAGGCTACATAAAGCGTTTCGCACAGTTGAAAAAATGGAAAAAGCGCGACGCCCAGCGCATCAAAACGCTCATCGACAGCGGCCAACCCTATTTCATGCTGCCGCTACAGCTCAACACCGACGCGCAGATCATCCATCATTCTCCTTACGAGAACATGGAAGAGGTCATGGATCATGTGATGGGCTCCTTTGCCGCACATGCCCCACAAGAGGCTCTGCTATGTATCAAGAACCACCCGCTGGACATGGGCCTGGTCGACTACCCGGCCATCATCCAGCGGCTGGAAAATTTCTACGACCTGAAGGGGCGTATCGTCTACCTGGAGTCGGGCGATCTCAACCAACTGCTCAAATATGCAGCAGGCACGGTGACGGTCAATAGCACCGTGGGCATCGTCTCCTTGGAGCATCAGTGCCCCACTTTTGCACTGAGCAAGCCCATCTACCATATGGCGGGCCTGACCTACCAGGGCAGCCTGGAGGAGTTCTGGCACCAGCCACCGCCGCCCAGCGCCCAGCTGTTCGACTATTTCCGTAACACCGTCATGTATGCCACCCAGCTCAACGGAGGGTTTTACTGCCAGCCCGGGATCGATCTCGCGGTCAATAATGCCGCCCAGGTGCTCGAAGCCTGCCCCTCGCCACTGGAGAGGCTGCTGTGAGCACCACGCACCAAACCACTTCCCGCTGCGTGCTGATCACCGGCGCCACCGGGGCTATCGGCAGCGCGCTGGCCAACGAATATGCCAACCACGACACCCACCTGATCCTCCACGGCCGCAATCTCGCCGCCCTGGAACAGGTAGCCGAAAATTGCCGCGCCCAAGGGGCCCAGGTCACGCTGTCGAGCATCGACCTCGGTGATGAGACCGCGCTGGCCAACTGGCTGGCCGAGCTATGCGCTCGCCACCTCCCGGACATCGTGATCGCCAATGCTGGCAAGAACACCCACCCCCAGCAGATGGGCGAGCTGGAAGCCTGGCCAGACGTGCAGGCGCTGCTGGACATCAACCTGACCACCCCCATCGCCATGGCCCACCATCTGGTACCGGCCATGCGCGCACGGGGCAGCGGCCAGCTGGTGTTCATCAGCTCCCTGGCCGCCTGGCATGGGCTACCCAGCACGCCCACCTACAGCGCCAGCAAAGCGGCCATCAAAGCCTACGGGGAAGGCCTGCGCGGGCTGCTCGCCCCGGCCGGTATCGGCGTCACAGTGGTCATGCCCGGCTATGTCACCTCGCCCATGTGCAACGCCATGCCCGGCCCCAAACCCTGGGAGTGGCCACCTGAGCGTGCCGCCCGCGTCATAGCCCGGGGCATTGCAGCCAACCGGCCACGGGTCAGCTTCCCGTTTCCGCTCAACTTCGGCACCTGGTGGCTGGCCGTTCTGCCCGCTGCGGTGTCCCAATGGCTGATCAAGCGGCTAGGATTCGATCACCTGGAAGGCCGCTCATGATGCTCTTCTCCGGTACCGCGCTCACCGCCATGGCGCCCGCACTGTTCACCGGGCTGCTCGGTAGCCTGCTGATTGAAGCGCTGCTACGCCCCCGGCCACGCCCCTTCTGGCAACGCCGCCTGGCAGCCAATGCCGTGCACCTGGGCAGCTGGCTGCTGCTGTTTGGCGTGTTCACACTGCTGCTACAGCGCCCCTGGTTTGCCGTGGTGTTCATCCTCTCGCTGCAGCTGGTGGTGGTACAGTCGAGCAACACTAAATCAGCCACGCTCAACGAGCCCTTCATCTGCCACGATTTCGAATACTTCTGGGATGCCATCCTGCACCCCAGGCTCTACGTGCCTTTCTTCGGCATCGGGCTTGCCATCGCCGCCAGCAGCGCTGGGGCCGTGGCCATCGGCAGTTTCTTCTATTTCGAGCCATCCCTGGTGGGCCAGTGGGGCTTTATGCCTTGGCTCTTCAGTTGCCTACTGCTGATACTGGCGGGTGCACTGCTGCTGGCGACCAGCCTGAAACGCTTGCCCCCGCCCACGCTAGCGCCCAAACACGACCTGCATGAAGCGGGGCTATACACCAGCCTGTGGAGCTACGGCGTCGCACTCATGCGCTCACCCGCGCCCGCCCCGGAAAGCTCACCGTTCCAGCCCTTCAGCCAGCCCCTACACCGAACAGAACCCTCCGCAGCCACGCTTCCAGGCCAAACACTGCCCAACGTGGTGCTGGTGCAAAGTGAGTCTTTTTTCGACCCCCGCCCCTGGTGCAAGGACGTAGCACCGGGGCTACTTGGCCAATTCGACGCCACCGCCGCCGAAGCCATCGAACAGGGCGAACTGCACGTACCCGCCTGGGGCGCCAACACCGTGCGCACCGAATGCGCCGTGCTGACCGGACTAGCCCCCAGTGACTGGGGGCCGCGTCAATTCAACCCCTACCGCACGCTGTCACGCCACCCTCTCGCCAGCGTGGCCAGCGCATTCAAGGCCCAAGGGTACCGCACCGTGTGCGTTCACCCATACCCGGCCACGTTCTACCTGCGCGACAAAGTCATCCCGCTGTTGGGCTTCGACACCTTTCTGGATCTCAGCGCCTTCGAAACCCAGGAAAAGCACGGCCAATACATTGGCGACCAGGCGGTAGCACGAAAGGTTGGACGCCTGCTGAAAGATGACGATAATAGGCCGCTATTCGTGTTCGTGATCACCATGGAAAATCACGGCCCGCTGCACCTGGAAGCCCCCGAGCAGCAGCACCTCGCCAGGACGCTGCCCAACGCCCCGTGGCCGCTGCCAAATCACTTGCGGGATTTGGCGGTCTATCTCTACCACCTTGGCGAGGCAGACAAAATGCTGGGTAGCATCAAAGCGGCATTAGGCGCAACCCCCCGTGAGGGGCTACTGGGATGGTACGGCGACCATGTGCCCATCCTGCCCGCCGCGTATGGATATTTTGGCGCCCCTACGGGCCGCACGCCATACATGATATGGTCAACACAACGGCAACCGTCTGGCCCAACGCCTGCCGAGCACAGGCCGCAGGGAATAGCAGCAAACGAACTTGGCGCCCGGCTATTTAAACAAGTGTTTGGACGCGATATAAGTAGCGATGTGATCAAGGCAGAACCAGAACCTCAGGAGCAAGAATGACTAAACGCGTGGCCATTATTGGTGCCGCCCATCGTTTCCCAGGCACCACACCTGAAACGTTCTGGCAAGACCTGCAAGCCGAAAAAGACCTCGTCACCCAGGTAGCGCCCGACCGCTGGAGCCACGATGCGTTCTGGCACCCCGACAAGCGCCACCCCGGCACCAGCGTGACGTTTGCCGCCGGTAGCCTGGGCGATATCAGCGGGTTCGACACAGCGTTTTTCGGCATTTCTCCCAGAGAAGCCGCCAACATGGACCCCCAGCAGCGCATGCTGCTGGAGCTGGCCTGGGAAACCATGGAAAGCGCCGGCATCGTGCCCAGCACGCTGCGTGGCAGCCAGTGCGGCGTCTTCGTGGGCGTGGCCAGTCTGGATTACTCCTATCGGCTGGCCGACGACATGGCGGCCATCGACGCCTCCACGGCCACGGGCAACACGTCCAGCATCGCCTCCAACCGGCTGTCGTACATTTTCGACCTGCACGGCCCCAGCATGTCGCTGGATACCGCGTGCTCGTCCTCGATGGTGGCGTTTCACCAAGCTTGCCAATCCATCCGTAGCGGTGAAACCACGATGGCGCTGGCGGGCGGTATCAGCCTGCACTTGCACCCCTATGGCTTCATCATCTTTTCCAAAGCCAGCATGCTGTCGCCCACCGGACGCTGTCAGGTGTTCGACGAAGCGGGTAATGGCTACGTACGCTCCGAAGGCGCAGGACTTTTCCTGCTCAAAGATTATGACTTAGCCGTCGCCGACGGTGACAACATACTGGCCGTGGTCGCCGGGTCAGCCGTGAATACCGACGGTCATAAATCCGGCCTGACGGTGCCCAACACCAGCGCTCAAACCGACTTGATGCGTCGCGCCTACGAGCAAGCGGGCATCTCCCCCGATGAGATCGACTACCTGGAAGCCCATGGCACCGGTACCGCCGTCGGCGACCCCATCGAAACACGCGCCATCGGTGAAGCCCTTGGTCAGCATCGCAAAACGCCGCTACTCATCGGCTCGGTGAAGAGTAACGTGGGCCACCTGGAAACCGCCTCCGGCGTGGCGGGCCTGGCCAAGGCGCTGTACAGCCTGCAGCACCGCGAAGTGCCTGCCACCATCGGCATTCGCAAGCTGAACCCGCGCATCAAGTTCGATGAATGGAACCTGCGGGTCGTCACCAAGGCCCAGCCGCTCAAACCCGAAGGCAAGCTGGTCATTGGCGTCAACTCCTTCGGGTTTGGCGGCGCCAACGCCCACGTCATTCTGGAAAGTGCCCCGGAAACGCCCGCCGCTGAGCGTCAGGTGCCGGACACCCGTCTACCCATACGTATCAGCGCACGCAGTGAAGCCGCCCTGGCCGCCAGTGCCCAGGCCCTGGCCAACCACCTGAAGGCCACCGAACAGCCGTTTTACGACATTGCCCACACCCTGTTTCACCACCGTGAGCAGCACAGCCACGGGGCGCTCTGCTTTGCCAGCAGCGCAGCAGAAGCCGCTGCCGCACTTGGCCAGTTTGCTGAGGGCGATACCAGTCAGCTCACCACCCTGGAGCGCCTCACTGACGCCAAGGGCCCGGTGTTCGTCTACGACGGCAACGGCTGCCAGTGGGCCACCATGGGCCACGACCTGCTCGACACTGCCCCGGCCTTCAGCGACGCCATCGACCGCGTCGATGCACTGTTCCAGCGCCACGGCCATTTTTCACTGCGTGCAGAGCTGGCGGGCCTCAACCAGCAAGCGGGCGAAGAAGAGCGGTTCGTCAGTACTGAAATTGCCCAGCCAGCGCTATTTGCCCTACAAGTGGCACTCACCGAGTGGCTCAAGGAGCAAGGCATTACCCCTGCCGCCGTGTTCGGCCACAGCGTGGGTGAAGTCGCTGCCGCCTGGGCATCGGGTGCCCTGAGCCTGGAAGACGCGGTGAAAGTGATCTACTACCGCAGCGACTTCCAGGGCAAGACCCGTGGCCAGGGCGAAATGACCGCCGTGGCCATGAGTGCCGACGACATCGTCCCCTGGCTGGCCAAGCCCGAGTTCGGCCAAGTCAGCCTGGCCGGTATCAATAGCCCCAAAGGCATTACCCTGGCAGGCGATAAAGACCAGTTAAGCGAACTGGAAGCGGCGCTCAGCGCCCAAGAGGTGTTTGCCAAACGCCTGCCGCTGGATTACGCCTTCCACAGCCCCGCCATGGACAGCATCCAGGAAGGCGTGGTGGAAGCGCTGGCCGGTATTCAGCCGCAGCTCACTCGAATTCCGTATTTCTCCACCGTCACCGGAGCCTTGGCCGAAGGCACGACGCTGGATGCCCACTACTGGTGGCTGAACATCCGTGAACCAGTACTGTTCGACGATGCCGCCACGCAGCTGATTCAACAGGGCTATAACGTCTTCGTCGAGGTCGGTGCGCACCCCATCTTGCGCCGCTACCTCAACGAGTCGCTGCGCCAGCAAGAGCACAGTGGCCTGGTGCTGGGCACCGTTGAACGGCACAAACCCGGCCTCGAAGGGCTGCAGCGCACGCTGGGCCAACTGCTGCTCAGCGGGCTTTCCCTGCCCAGCGGGCACTACTTCCCCGTGGAAGGCCAGCGCGTGCTGCTGCCTCGCTACCCATGGCAGCGCACCCACCTCTGGGTGCAAGGCACTCAGGATGGCCAAGGCCTGCTGTCGCGCTACTACCAGCACCCGCTGCTGGGCTACCCGCTGGCCCAACAGGAGCACACCTGGGAAAGCCAGCTGGACACCAAGCGCCAGCCCTGGCTGGCCGACCACGTGGTGGGCGAAGGCGCCGTCTTCCCCGGCGCGGGCTTCATCGAGCTGGCCCTGGCCGCCGCCATGCAGCAAAAAGACTCTTCGCTGCTGGATATCGAAGAGCTGGAAATCCGCGCGCCGCTGCTGCTGGACGGCCCCAACGGGCGCACCATGCGCCTGACGCTGGACCCCGATGACGGTCGCCTGGAAATTCGCTCCCGGGAGCCCGCCACCGGCATCGAATGGCAGCTCAACACCGTGGCTCGCCGCATGCGTGAAAGCCGTGGCTTCCTGCTCAATCGCCAGGCCCCGGCACTGCCCAGCCGCGATGCCGACTACGCGCTGGAACAGCACCTGGCCATGGCCGAACGTATCGGCTTGCACTATGGCCCCGCTTTCCAGGCCATTACCCGTGGCTGGATCGAGGGCGACAGCGTCATTGGCGAGATTCACCTTTCGGAAGCCGTCACCGCCCAGCTCGACACGCTGCACGTGCATCCCGGCATTCTCGATAGCGCCTTCCAGCTGTTCATTCCGCTGCTCGCTCAGCAGGCAGATCTTGCCTCGCAGCTTGCGTTCGTCCCCGTGCGCGTAGGCCGTATTCAGGTCAATGCCGAAGCCGGAACCCCCGTGCTGGCCCGTGCCGTCATGGGCAAACGGGCGCCGCACTCCTTCACCGCCGACTTCGAGCTTTACGATGCCGAAGGCCGTGCCGTGGCGGTACTCAGCCAGACCCGCTTCAAGGCCATTCGCCTGAATCGCGCACACCACCAGCACTTCAGCTACCTGGATATCGAACTCACGCCTGCGCCGCTTCGCGCCGCCGCGCTCCCTTTGCCAAGCGATGCCCTGCCGCGCCTGATGGGGCTAGGCGAGGCCTTCAGCGCCAGCACCGGCCAGCGTTACGGCCAGGAAGTCGCGCCGCTGCTGGACAGCCTCAGCGAAGCCTTCGCCCAACAGGGCACTCCCGCCGCTGCCGACAGCGACGACGCAGCGCCCCTGCCCCCGGAAACCATCTGGCAGCTGCTGGTCCAGGACTACCCGGACTACTTCGCCCCCATTCATCTGGTGGGCAGGCTTGGTCTGCACAAGGAAGCCCTGGCGCGTGGCACCGACACCCTGGAAAGCCTGGGCGTCACCCACGAACACCTGGCAGGCATCAACCGTGTCCTGATTGGCGAAAACGGCTGGCAGGTGCTGGCCAGCGAGCTGGGCAGCCTGGTGGAAGCAGCCCTGACCGCCCTGCCCGAAGGCCAGCGGCTGGCCCTGCTGGAAGCAGGCCCCTGCGCCCCCGCGCTGGGCCAACGCCTGCTGGAACGCCTTGCCCATCACTCGCCCAGGGTCACCGACAGTTACCGCTACCGTGCGCTGACCACCAGCGACACCGCGCGCCATCAAGCGGAGCAGCTGCAGGAACGCTACCCGCTGATCGACGTTCAGCCGTTGGAAGAGTCACTGCCCACGCTGGCAGAAGCACAAAAAGCCCAGTTGGCCTTCATCAGCGCCGACGTCACCCAGCCCGAACGCACCCGCCAGCTCATCGAGGCCTTGCCTTCGCAGTTGGCGTCGGGCGCACAGCTCATCGTGGTCGGCATTCATCCCAGCCGCTGGCTGGACGACCTGCTGGCCACCCCCGGCATTGGCCAGGCCGCGCTGGAACAAGCCACCCTCATCGAGTGGCTCTCCGCCCAAGGGCTCAGCGTGACCGCGCCCATGGAGCTGGAAGAGAACGGCGCCTACCTGCTGCATGCGCAAGCGCCCAGCGAACAGCCGGGCAGCGCCGCGCAAGCGCCCCAGGCACACACTCTGGTCATTGCCGACGACACCCAGCAAGCCTTGGCCAACGGGCTGGCGGCAGCGCTGGACAACGTCACCCTACTCAGCGATGGCGAGCCTGCGGCCCTGCTGGCCGAGCAGTTGCGCCAGCTCGAAACGCCCCCCGCCGCGCTGAACGTACTGGACCTGCGTGGCCTGGGCCAAGATACCACCGCCGCACAGACCCAGCGCTGCCACCTTGCTCAGCAGTGGTCGCTGGCCCTCGAACACAGCGGCCTGGAAGCCCAAGGCAGCCGTGTCACGCTGTGGCTGCTCACCCAGGGTTACCAGCACGGCGACGACGCCGCACTCTGGGGCTTTGGCCGCTCGCTGGCCAACGAAGCCGTTGGCCACAGCGTCACCCAGCTGGAACTGCCCGAGCAGCCCAGCACCAAGGCCCTGGCCTGTATCGCCGATTCCGTGACCCACCCGGATACGGAAAACGAGCTGGTCATTACCCAGGCAGGCACCCGCTACGCCACCCGCCTGCGTACCCTGCCCGCCCCGCACCCGCACAAGGCCAGCCAGGCAGCGCCGCGCCAAGCCATGACGCTGGGCTTTACACTGCCCGGCCAGTTGCGCCAGCTACAGTGGCGGCCACGCCAGCTCCCCGAGCTGGGTGCCGACGAGGTGGAAGTGCGCGTCAAGGCCACCGGCCTGAACTTCCGCGACGTCATGTACACCCTGGGGCTGCTCTCCGATGAAGCCATCGAAAACGGCTTTGCCGGCCCCACGCTGGGCCTGGAGTTCTCCGGGGAAATCGTGGCCGTCGGCAGCAACGTCACCCACTTGACTCCCGGCCAAGGCGTGGTCGGTTTCGGCCCTGCCAGCTTCAGCGACCGCCTGGTCGCCAGCCAGCACGCCGTGGCCCCGCTGCCCGAAGGCGTCAGCTACGCCGCAGCCGCCACCATTCCGACCACCTTCTTCACGGTCTACTACGCGCTGAAGCACCTGGCACGCCTGCAGCCCGGTGAAAAGGTGCTGATCCATGGTGCCGCCGGGGGCGTGGGTATTGCCGCGCTGCAAATTGCCCAGTGGATGGGCGCCGACATCTACGCCACCGTGGGCTCGGAAGAGAAACGCGACTTCCTGCGCCTGATGGGCGAAGCGCGTCTCTATGACTCCCGCTCGCTCACCTTCGCCGAAGAAATCCTCGAAGACACCCAGGGCGAAGGCGTCGATATCGTGCTCAACTCCCTGGCAGGTGAAGCGATCAACCAGAACCTGCGCGCACTGCGCCCGTTCGGCCGCTTCCTGGAGCTGGGCAAGCGCGACTTCTACGAGAACACCCACATTGGCCTGCGCCCGTTCCGCAACAACCTCAGCTACTTCGGCATCGACTCCGACCAGCTGATGAAAGTGCAGCCTGCGCTCACCCAAACCCTGTTCAGTGAAATGATGGCGCTGTTCAACGACGGCACCCTCAGCCCACTGCCGTTCACCGCCTTCAGCCACAGCCAGGTCATCGATGCCTTCCGCTACATGCAGCAGGCTCGCCAGATCGGCAAGGTAGTCGTCACCTACGAACAGCCCATTGCACCACCGCGCCAGGAACAGCTAGGCAGCGGCAGCCTCACCCTGCCCGCCAATGCCAGCTACCTGGTCACGGGTGGTCTGGGCGGCTTTGGCCTCAAGACGGCTCAGTGGCTGGTCAGCAAAGGCGCACGGGAACTGATCCTGCTCAGCCGCAGCGGCCCTGCCAGTGAAGAAGCCCAGGCCGCCCTCCGTGACTTCGACGCCCAGGGCATCAAGGTCATGGCCGCCGCCTGCGACATCACCGACCGCAACGCCCTGGCCAACGTGTTGGAACGCGCCAGGGCCGAGCTCAGCCCGCTGCACGGCATCGTCCACGCCGCCACGGTGATCGACGACGGCCTGATCCGCAACCTGGACGCCGAACGCATCCATAAAGTGCTGGCCCCGAAAATCGACGGCGCACGCCACCTGGAAGCGCTGACCCAGCAAGCCCCGCTGGACTTCTTCGTGGTCTACTCGTCGGCCACCACGCTGTTCGGCAACCCTGGCCAGGGCAACTACGTGGCTGCCAACCACTGGCTCGAAGCCTTCGCGGCCCGCCGCCGCGCTCAGGGCCTTCCGGCCACCTGCGTACGCTGGGGTGCCATCGAAGACGTCGGCTTCCTGGCCCGCAACACCCGCACCCGCGACGCCCTCCAGGAGCGTTTGGGAGGCTCGGCGCTGCGTTCCGACGACGCCCTGAAGGTGCTGGAACAGATGCTGCTGACCCCCGGGCCAAGCCTGGGCGTGCTGGAGCTGGAATGGGGCGCACTGGCGCGCTTTTTGCCCACCTCCGACACCCCGCGTTTCGACGAAATTGCCCGCGCCAGCGATGACGACGGCAGCCTCGACCACGACGACGACATCAGCGCCCTGCTGGCCGACCTCTCGCCGGAAGAGCTGCACAGCACCATCACCGAACTGCTGCGCGCAGAGCTGGCCAGCATTCTGCTCATCGACGAAGAGAAGATCGACGTCAACCGCTCGGTGTACGACATGGGCTTCGACTCGCTGATGGGCGTGGAACTGATGACCGCCATCGAGAACCGCCTGGGCGTTCAAGTCCCGGTCATGGTCCTCAGCGAAGCCTCCACCCTCGACAAGCTGGCAGGCGTGCTGATCCAGAAGCTCCACCAGCACGATGAAGACGTTGAAGAGTCGCCGCAAGATGCGTTAGCCTCTCTGGCCGCCCGCCACGGTGCGGACGGCATTACCAGTGAGCCCGCATCCTCCCCAGCGACAGAGACACCATGACCGCCAAGCGTTCAGAACTAAAACGCCAGCTACTGGAACAGGCGCGCAAGCGCCCTACCGCAAGAGCCAGCCAGCCCACTGCCCCTGCCACCAGCGCAGGGGCAACCCGTTCCGTGCCCGAACGCTTCACCCGCTTCGATGCCCACCCAGGCTATCAACAGCTCTCGATGATGCGTCAGGGCGCGCAACAGCTGGGCTTGCAGGTGCCGTTCTTCAAGGTGCACGACGGCCTGGCCGGGGCCACCAGCGTCATGCAAGGTCGCACCTGCATCAACTTCGCCAGCTACAACTACCTGGGCTACTCCGGCGACCCGCGGGTCATCCAGGCCGCCTGCGAGGCCGCCCAGCACTACGGCACCTCGGTATCTGCCAGCCGCGTGGTCTCGGGCGAGCGCCCCATTCACGGCGAGCTGGAACAAGCCATCGCCAAGGCGTATGCCGTGGAAGACGCCGTGGCCTTCGTCAGCGGTCACGCCACCAATGTGTCCACGCTAGGCTACCTGCTGGGCCCCAAGGATCTGATCCTCCACGACGAGTACATCCACAACAGCTCGTTGGTCGGTGCCCAGCTCTCCGGGGCCAAGCGCATGTCGTTCAGCCACAACGACCCCGACGCCCTGGACGCGCTGCTCACCCAGCACCGCCACCAGTTCGAACGCGTGCTGGTGGTGATCGAAGGGCTCTACAGCATGGACGGCGACATCCCCGACCTGCCTCGCTTCATCGCCATCAAACAGCGCCACCAGGCCTGGCTGATGGTCGACGAAGCCCACTCCTTCGGCGTCATGGGCGAAACAGGCCTGGGCCTGCGGGAACACTTTGCCATCGACCCCACCCAGGTAGACATCTGGATGGGCACCATGAGCAAAACCCTCTCCGGCTGCGGCGGCTACATTGCCGGTAACAAGGCCCTGGTCGAAACCCTGCGCTACTTCGCGCCCGGCTTCCTCTACAGCGTCGGCATGCCCGCCCAGGTCGCCGCCCCCTCGCTCAAGGTGCTGGAACTCATGCCCCAGGAGCCCGAGCGGGTCGCCCAGCTACAGGCCATCTCCCGTTACTTCCTCGAACAGGCGCAAGCACGCGGCATGGACACCGGCCACAGCATCGGCTCCGCCGTCGTCCCCGTCATCGTCGGCAGCTCACCGCTGGCCGCCAGGCTCTCCAACGCCCTGCTCGAAAAAGACATCAACGTCCAGCCGATCCTCTACCCCGCCGTCCCCGAAAAAAGCGCCCGCCTGCGCTTCTTCCTCTCCTGCGAGCACACCCAAGCCCACATCGACGAAACGTTGGATGTACTGGAGAAGCTATTGGCCGAGGGAAAGTGAGGAGTGAATGGTGAATGGTGAATGGTGAATGGTGAATGGTGAATGGTGAATGGTGAATGGCCCACAATGCATGGCGAAAGGCAAACCGTAGCGCGGCGTAACGACTGAGCGAGAGCAACGAGCGAAGGAGGCACCCGCGAAGGCGGCGCCAGCCGCCCCGATCACGCCACCGTTCAATAAAGCGCCACCACCACCGCCTATCACGCCACCCGGGGCAAAAAAAGGTAACCGCATGGTAATCGCAACACCCCAAACCAGCACCGCCCACTGGTACGTCATCCAATGCAAAGGCGGTGAATCCTTCCGCGCTGCCGAACACCTCGCCAACCAGGGCTACGAGGTGTTCCACCCCGTGCTGGACGTCAAACGCAAACGGCAAGGCAAGCTCACCACCGTTTCCGAGCCGCTGTTCCCTTACTACCTATTCATTCAGTTAGACCAGGTCAACAGCAACTGGCGCCCCATCCGCTCCACCCGGGGCGTCCTACGCCTGCTCACCTTCGGCAACACCCCCATCGCCGTCCCCGACGCCCTCGTGGAAACCCTTCGCGCCCAGCCCCACCGCCAGCAAGGCAATCACAGCTATTTCAAGGCGGGTGAAAAAGTCACCATCACCGAAGGCCCCTTCAAAGACCTGGAAGCCATCTTCACCCGCTGCAAAGGTGAAGAACGCGCCATCGTGTTATTGAACGTGCTACAACGCCCCCACCCCGTCGAACTCCCTGTAGAGAGCTTGGCAAAGGGTGAGGGGTGAGGGGTGAGGGGTGAGGGGTGAGGGGTGAGGGGTGAGGGGTGAGGGGAAAATCGTGACAAACAAAAAACCCCGCACGAAGGCGGGGTTTTTCTACAGGCTGACCCGTAGGTCAGCTGACAACATCATTCGTTCAGATTACAGAACTTTGATGTTGGAAGCCTGAAGGCCTTTTTTACCCTGGGTGACGTCGAAGGAAACCTTCTGGCCGTCTTGCAGAGTTTTGAAGCCGTCAGCTTGAATTTCGGAGAAGTGCGCGAACAGGTCGTCGCCATTGTCGTCCGGAGAAATGAAGCCGAAGCCTTTAGTGTCGTTAAACCACTTAACGGTACCAGTTGCCATGATCGAAATCCTCGATGTAGCTTAATGAAGAGCCGGGTAATACCCGAGTTGCAGTGGGTAGAACAAGAAACTTTCACCAGACTCAACGCGAGAGCGTTTCGATACTGCTGACTACGTTCGACTTGCTAACCAACTGCATGCAGCATGCGCTTAACGACGCTGCACGTCAACACTATGATGGAAAAAAATGTCAGTGCAATGAATTTTCTTCCAAAATCCATCCGGCGGCCTTTTCGGCGATCATCAGCGTCGGCGAATTGGTGTTGCCACTGGTGATGGTGGGCATCACTCCCGCGTCGGCCACCCGCAGTCCAGACACCCCGCGAACCCGCAATTGCGCATCCACCACCGCCATGGGGTCGTCGTCTTTTCCCATCCGCGTGGTGCCGACCGGATGGAATATCGTCGTGCCAATATCCCCTGCCAAACGGGCCAGCTCCTCGTCGGTCTGGTACTCCACGCCCGGTTTGATCTCTTCCGGGGCGTATCTGGCAAAGGCGGGCTGCTCGGCGATGCGTCGCGTCACCCGCAGCGAATCGGCGGCCACCTTGCGGTCCTCGGGGGTGCTCAGATAGTTCGGCGCGATTGCCGGTGCCTGGCGCGGGTCGGCGCTTTTCAGGCGCACGGTGCCTCGGCTGGTAGGGTTCAAGTTGCACACGCTGGCGGTGATCGCAGGGTACGGGTGCAGAGGCTGCCCAAAGGCTTCGAGACTCAACGGCTGCACGTGGTACTGGATATTGGGATACGGCTGGTCGTCGGAACTACGCGTGAACGCGCCCAACTGCGACGGCGCCATGCTCATGGGCCCCGTGCGCCGCGTGAGGTACTCCCATCCGATACCGGCTTTGCCCCATAACGTGCTGGCCATGGCGTTCAGCGTTTTGGCATTGCTGACACGATACACCGAACGTATCTGGAGGTGATCTTGCAGGTTCTCGCCCACCCCCGGCAGGTCGTGCACGACCTCGATGTCATGCTCGGCAAGGTGCTCGGCGGGACCGATGCCCGATAACTGCAGCAGGTGGGGCGAGCCAATCGCGCCGGCACACAGCACGACTTCCTTGCTGGCCTGCACCTGCAGAGTCTTGCCTTCTCGCACCACTTCGACTCCTTCGCATCGGGGGACGGCCTGATCACGCTCGAAGCAGAGCCGGTTCACCTGGGTGGAGTGCCACAGCGTCAGGTTGTCCCGCTTCAAGGCCGTACGCAAGAACGCCTTGGCCGTGTTCCAGCGCCAGCCGTCGCGCTGGTTGACTTCGAAATAGGCAACGCCTTCGTTACTACCTCGATTGAAGTCCTCGGTTCGAGGAATACCGGCCTGAACGGCGGCTTCGGCAAAGTCATCCAGCACCTGCCACTTCAGGCGCTGCTTCTCCACCCGCCACTCGCCGCCGTGGCCATGAAACGCGCGGTGAGTGTCATCACCGTCGCTGCCTTTATCCAATCGGTAGTGGTTTTCGTGTTTGATAAAGTCCGGCAGGCAGTTCTCCCAGCGCCAGGCATCGCTGCCGGTCACTTCCGCCCAGTGGTCGTAATCCCGCGCCTGGCCGCGCATGTAGATCATGCCGTTGATACTGGAGCAGCCGCCCAGGGTCTTGCCGCGCGGGTAGATCAGCGAGCGACCGTTCAACCCCTGGTCGGGCTCCGTGCGAAACAGCCAGTCGGTGCGCGGGTTGTTGATGCAATACAGGTACCCGACGGGTATATGAATCCAGTGGTAGTTGTCTCGGCCACCGGCTTCGATCAGCAGCACCCGATTGTTCGGGTCGGCGCTCAGTCGGTTGGCCATCAGGCACCCTGCGGTGCCTGCGCCTACCACGATATAGTCAAAGCATTGCATGGCGGTATGAGCCGCCATGGGGGTAGTTGTATTGTTGGACATGCAGATGACTCCGGTGAAGAGCGGGCGTTACTTCGCCGTGGGCATCACGAATTCGGCACCGGCGTCGATGGAGTCAGACCAGCGCTGCATGATCGACTTCTGCTTGGTATAGAAGCGCACGCCCTCTTCGCCATAGGCATGGGTATCGCCAAACAGCGAGCGCTTCCAGCCGCCGAAACCATGCCACGCCATGGGCACGGGAATCGGCACGTTGATACCGACCATGCCCACCTGGATACGGCGGCCAAACTCACGGGCAACGCTACCGCTTTCGGTGAAGCAGCTCACGCCGTTACCAAACTCATGGTCGTTGATCAGCTGAATGGCAGTGGCCACGTCCGGCACGCGCACGCACACCAGCACCGGGCCGAAGATCTCTTCTTTATAGATCGTCATGTCGGGGGTCACGTGATCGAACAGCGTACCGCCCATCCAGAACCCCTCGGCGCAGCCTTCTCCCGCGTTGGCGCCGTCGAATTCACGGCCATCGACGATCAGCCGTGCGCCCTCGGCCACGCCCTTTTCGATGTAACCGGTAATGCGCTGATGGGCCTGACGGGTCACGATGGGGCCCATTTCGGCATCCAGCTGCATGCCATCCTTGACCTTCAGCGCCTGGGCTCGCTCGGTGAGCATCGGCACGACTTTATCGGCAACGTCGCCCACCAGCACGGCCACGCTGATGGCCATACAGCGCTCACCGGCGCTGCCGTAGGCGGCACCGATCAGCGCATCGACGGCCTTGTCCAGGTGGGCATCGGGCATCACCACCATGTGGTTCTTGGCGCCGCCCAGCGCCTGCACGCGCTTGCCGTGCTTCGCGCCACGCTCGTAAATCAGGTTGGCAATGGGGGTGGAACCGACGAACGACAGCGCCCTCACCTCCGGATGATCGATCAGCGCTTCCACGGAGTCCTTGTCGCCCTGCACCACGTTGAACACGCCATCCGGCAGGCCCGCCTGCTGCAACAGGTCGGCAATCATCAGCGAAGCGCTGGGGTCCAGCGGGCTGGGCTTGAGAATGAACGTATTCCCGGCGGCAATCGCGATGGGGAACATCCACATGGGCACCATGGCCGGGAAGTTGAACGGGGTGATCCCGGCCACCACGCCCAGCGGCTGTCGCACGGTCCAGTTGTCGATGCCGGTACTCACCTGCTCGGTATAGTCACCCTTCAACAGCTGAGGGATGCCACAGGCAAACTCGACGATATCGATGCCACGCGCCACTTCCCCTTGGGCGTCGGTGAACACCTTGCCGTGCTCTTTGGTGATCGCTTCGGCCAGCGCATCCTTGTGTGTATTGAGCAGCTCCAGAAACTTGAACATCACCCGAGCGCGGCGAATGGGGGGCGTGTCGGCCCAGGCAGGGAAGGCCGCCTGGGCCGCCTGTACGGCCGTGTCCACATCCGCCGCCGACGCCAGTGCCACGCGACCGGTGACCTGACCCGTGGCCGGATTGAAAACGTCCTGGGCAGTACCGGAGGTGCCTTCGCTGCGCTGGCCGTTGATGAAGTGGTGAATGGCGTGAGTTGTCATTGTCGCTACCTTTATAAACATCGTTTAAGTGATGAGGAGAGTCTGCCCTAGACTACCCGGCGCCACAGGCCAAGCAATTGAGTAATTTTTAACCCGGATATAAGCTCTGCTAATAACATAACAACGAAGGTCATCGACCATGCAGGAGTACGCCACGCTACGGGCCTTTGTGGCCGTTGCCCATACCGGCAGCGTGTCTCGCGCCGCTGAGCAGCTGCACCTCACCCAGCCTGCCGTCAGCCTAAAGTTGAAGCAGCTTCAACAACACCTTGGCCTGACACTGTTCACCCGCCGCCCTCAGGGCTTGCGCCTCACTGCCGATGGCTATGCCCTGCTGCCCGCCGCCGAAAACGCCCTGGCCAGTGCGCTGGCATTCGAACAAAGCGCCAGTGCCCTGCACAGCACCCTGCGCGGCAAGCTGCGCATCGGCACCATCGTGGACCCTGAATTCATCCGCCTGGGCGATTTTTTGAGCCGCCTGATGGCCCGCGCGCCCCAGCTGGAAACGGAGCTGCACCACGGCATGAGCGGCAGCGTGCTGGAAGACGTGGTGCACAGCGAGCTGGATGTGGGCTTCTTTCTGGCACCGCCCGGCGAAGGCCCGGCCCATGACGCCTTGGCCTGGCGTGAGCTGACCCACTTTCATTACCACGTGGTGGCGCCCCCGGGCTGGGAGTCCAAGCTGGCCGACACCCGCTGGGAAGCGCTGGCCAGCCTCCCTTGGATCGTCACCCCCAGCGTGTCGGCCCACTCGCGCCTGCTCCAGCGTGCGCTGGCTGCCAGCGGCGCCACGCCGCACCGAGTGGCACAGGTCGACCAGGAAGCCTGCATGCTGGACCTGGTGCGCGCCGGGGTCGGCCTGAGCCTGGCCCGCGACGCCCTGGCCATGGCCGAGCGCCAGGAGAGCGGGCTGGCAGTGGCTGAGCACGTTCGCCTGCCCTGCGCCTTGAGCCTGATCTGGCGACAGGATCGCGCCATCGAGCCCACCATCAAGGCAGCGCTGGACACCCTGGATACCGTGTGGGCCCACCGCCCTTCCCTGACGCCATAAAAAGCGCCAGAGGGTGGGCGGGTGAACAGACCGCGAAATTTGGGCAAATGGGGATTTTTCTACTAAAGTGGAAAATCAGCGTGAATAGACCAGTCGGCCTAAAGGAACGATTAGCCGCTGCGTGGTCTACCCCCTCACGTCCCGTTGATCTAAAATAGGAGATCTTATGAGCAACACGATCAAGACCGTCAATCCCACCACGGGTGATACCCTCGAATCCTACACACTGATGGATGACCAGCAGGCTCAGCAGGTCGTCGAGGCCTGTCATGAGGCCTTTCTCGATTGGCGGCTGACCTCTCTGGACGAACGCGCCCGTGTGGTCAAGGCCATTGGCCAGGCGCTGAAAGCGCATCGGGAAGACCTGGCCCAGCTCATGGTGAAAGAGATGGGCAAGCTGCCGGAGCAGGCCCGTCAGGAAGTGGATCTGTGCGTGGGCATTTGTGACTACACCGCCGAACACGGCCCCGCCAAGCTGGCCGATGAAGAGCGCCAGCCCGGTAATGGCGAGCGCGGTTTCGTCACCTACTCGCCCATGGGTGTGATCTACGGCATTCAGCCCTGGAACTTCCCTGCCTACCAGGTAGTGCGCTACTCCATCGCCAACATCATGGCGGGCAATGGCGTGCTGCTGAAACACGCTGAAAACGTCACCGGTAGCGGCCTGCTGCTGGAAAAGATCTATCGTGAAGCGGGCCTGCCGGAAAACGTCTTCCGGGTGCTGGTGATTTCCCATGAAGTGTCCGACAACGTCATTGCCCACAAGGCCGTGCGAGGCGTGACCCTGACCGGCAGCGACGGCGCTGGCCGTAAAGTGGCCGCCAAGGCCGCCGAGCACCTGAAAAAAACCGTGCTGGAGCTGGGCTCCAACGACGCTTATCTGGTGCTGGGCGACGCCGACCTGGACGTGGCCATCGACACCTGCGTGACCGGTCGCGTATTCAACGGCGGCCAGACCTGCGTGGCCGCCAAACGCTTCGTGGTCACCGAGAAGCACTACGAAGCGTTCAAGGAGCGCTACGTGGCGCGCATGAAGGACCTGAAAGCGGGCGACCCGACCCAGCAAGACAGCGACCTGGGCCCCATGGCCCGCGTGGATCTGCGCGATACCCTTCACGAGCAGGTGGAAGAGAGCGTGCGCAAGGGCGCGAAAATCCTCTGCGGCGGTGAAAAGCCGGAAGGCAAAGGCGCGTTCTACCCGGTCACGGTGCTGGATGACGTTACCCCCGGTCAGCCCGCCTACGACGACGAGCTGTTTGGCCCGGTGGCGGCACTGATTCGCGCCAAGGATGACGATGACGCCATGCGCATCGCCAACGACAGCCGTTACGGCTTGGGCGGCGGCATCATCTCCAAGGACGTGAAACGCGCCACCGAGCTGGCCAGCAAGTATTTCGATACCGGTATGGTGTTCATCAACGGCTTTGGTGTGGCAACGCCCGAGATGCCGTTTGGCGGCGTGAAGGATTCAGGCTACGGCCGTGAGCACGGTGGCTTTGGCATGCACGAATTCGTCAATGTGAAATCGGTGATCGTGGTTCAAAGCTGATAGCGAACGCCTACGCTGCTCCGGTAGGCAACAGCACAACGCCGCAGCGTCGCTTTCGCGACCTGCGGCGTTTTTTTGTGGGTCAGGCCTGAGCCTGACGCTCCAGCTCTGCCACCATATCGGGCGACAGGTTCAGGGCGCTGGCCAACTGGTCCAGCCAGGCACGTTCCATGGGGTTCTGGTCGTCGGTCACCGCCACGCTGATCAGGTACATTTCACGGGCGGCCTGGGGGGAGTCTGCTTCGCGAGCCAGTGCCCTGGCGTCCAGCGGGGCGCGCAGCTGCTGCTCTACCCAGCGGTGCATCTCTTCGTCGGCACCCAGCGCATCGATCTGCTGAGTGATCAGCGCCTGCTCCTGTTCATCGATATGACCATCGGCGCGGGCTGCCATGATCATGGCTTGCAACAGCTCCAGGCTGCGGCGCTCCTGATACTCACCGCTGAGTACCTCGACACGCTCCCCTTCTGCCGACGCCGCCGTGGCACCGCCGTTGGCCTGGGAGCGTTGCCAGGCTTTCCAGGCCAACACGCCAACCCCGGCAATGGCCCCATACTTCAGCGCTTTGCCACCCATGCTTCGGCCTCGCTTGGAGCCAATCAGCATGCCCATGGCCCCGCCACCCAGCAGGCTCTTCATGTCGAACCCGCCCGAGCTGCCGCCGGAGCGCGCCGCTTGGCTGTCGCTGCCGCCCAACTGCCGCGACAGCCCATCCATGATGCCCTGCACGTCCATGCCACCACGGTTGCCTTTGCCACCACTGGCCTGATTCATCAACTGCTGGAGAATCTTGCTCGCATTCATCCTTGCTCCCCCTTCGGGTCATCATCGTGAACTGATCGGTTCTGGTTATAAAGCATCGAACATGAACGTAACGTGAACCGCCGGGCTCGTCACCCTTCACCCTTCACCACGACCGTGCTGCCCTGACGGCTGGGCAGCACGTCGATACGAATCGGCATCTGCTCCTTGAGTTCGCTGACATGCGAAATGATGCCGATCATGCGCCCGCTCATCTGCAGCTCGCTGAGCATGGCGATGGCCTGGTCCAGCGCGTCCTGGTCGAGGCTGCCAAAGCCTTCATCGATGAATAGCGTATCCAGCTGAATACCGCCTGCATAGGCTTGCACCACATCGGAAAGCCCTAGCGCCAGTGACAGCGCAGCCATGAACGACTCGCCTCCGGAGAGCGTCGCCACCGGGCGATTCTTGCCGGTATAGGTATCGGCCACGTCCAGTTCCAGGCCGGAGGCTTTATTGCCTTTGGAAGGGTCTTCCCGGCGCACCAACTGATAGCGCCCGCGGCTCATGCGCACCAGGCGCGCGGAGGCTTGAATCAGCACATCATCCAACAACACGCCCAGCACGAAGCGCTGCAAGCTGATGCGATTCCCGGTGCGCCCGTTGGCCACTTCGCTGAGCGTACCCCACAGTTTGTACTGCTCGTCCAGGGCCGCCTCCACATTGCGCGCCTCTGCCAATCGCTGTCGGGTGGCAGTGAGCTGGTCTACCCGTGCGCTCAGCCGCTGGTAATGCTGTCGGCACGCTTCCTCCCGGGCCTTGCTGTTGTCAGCCTGGGCATCGAGGGCAGCAACGTCGGGCGGCGTCTTGCCTTCCAGCAGCGGCGCACTGGCTTCGAGCTGCCCTTCCAGCCTGGCCAGTTCCCGTTGAAAGCGCGCCACGTCGTCACTCAGCCGCTGCTGCTCGGCGGTGTCCAGACGGGCGGTGATAAATGCCTGCTCATCCTCAAAGGGGCTACCCTGCAGGGCCGTTTGCCACTCGGCCTGGGCCGCTTCCAGCGTCCGCTGCGCCTCGGCCTGGCGCTGGGTTGCCTGAGTGAGCCTGGTTTGCGCCTGGGTGAACGCCGTGTGGGCGGTCTGGGCCTGGCTCTGGGCGACTTTCCAGCCCCGCTCGCAGGTGTCCATCTCGCGTTTCACGGCCGCTAACGAGGCATTCACGCTCTCCAGCGATGCGCTATCGCCCAGCTGTTCACGCAGCTTCTGGCACTGCTCACCGACGTGCTCGGCCTGCTGCTCCAGGCGCTGGGCATCTTGTTGCGCGCTCACCCATGCCTGTCGAGCGCGCTCATGGGCGCTGCGCGCCTGCTTCACCTCCTCTTGCGTGACCAGTAGCTGGGCCGTCGAGGCAGGCGCGGGATGCTCACGGCTGCCACACACCGGACAAGGCTGGCCACCTTCCAGCTGCTCAGCGAGCAGAGCCGCCTGGCCCTGGTGCCAGCGCATCTCCTGCTCGATGGCGTGCTGCTCCTGTTGGGTGGCCGCACGCTGCTTCTGCTGAGCATTTTCGCGCGCTCGGGCCACTTGCTGGGCAAGCGCTTGCTGCTGCTTCTCCAGCGTGGCCAATGCCTGACACTGATCGAGGGATTGCTCTAGCGCATAGGCCTGGCGTTGCAGGGCGGGTAGCTGTTCATATTGGGCATTGGCCGCCTCGAGCACTTCCTGAGCCTGCTGGTGAGCCGCTTGGCACGGGGCAATGGCCTGTTCGGCGGCGGCCCACTCGCGCTGGGCCGCCGTGGCGTTTTGCTGGGCGCTTTGCCGGGCATAAAACGGTGTTGCCAGGGCCTGGGTCTGCTCATGCTGACGCAGCTGCTGCTGGGCACGCTGCACGGCCGGCTGCTGCACCAGCAGCGCGGCTTTGGCATTGACCAGCGCGGCGTGCTGCGCGAACTGGCGGGCCAGCGCTGCCGCCGACTGGGCGGCCGCCACGGCCTGCTCGCGCTGCTCGGCGGCCAGGGCCAAGTCGTGCCTGGCGGTCTGGTGGTCAGGGGCCAGCGCAGCGAGGGCAGCTTCCAGGGCGGCTTCGCTCTCGACATCGCTGGCCGCCAGCATGCCTTGTACACGCTGGCGATGGTCGTTCATCTCACGCACGATGTTCTTGGCCTGGTCCGCCAGGCGCTGTTCGATGCGCTGGAAGATCTGGGTCTGAAACAGCTGGGCAAAAATCTCCTCGCGTTCCTTGGAGCCTGCCAGCAACAGCTCGCGGAACTTGCCCTGGGGCAGCACCATCACCTGGCGGAACTGCCGAGCATCCAGCCCCAGCAACTGCTGCAGCTGGCCGTTGGCATCGGTGACCTTGCGCGCCACCAGGCATTCGTCTTCCTGACCTTCTGGGGTCAGCCGCCACAGCTGGGCTTCGGCAGCCTGGGTGGTGGTACCCTCGCCATTGGCTTTGGGGCGCTCCTGCTGGGGCACGCGGCGCACCCGATAGGTGCTTTCCCGCAGGCGAAACGTGAGGGTGACTTCGGTGAGCAGGTCTGGCGCAGCCTGGTCGCAGCGCATCTGGCCAGCATCCCGTTCATTGCCGGTGGTTTGGCCGTAAAGTGCGAAGCAGATGGCATCGAGTATCGAGCTTTTGCCAGCACCGGTGGGGCCATTGATCAGAAACAGCGGGCTTTTGCCCAGCGCGGTGAAGTCGATGGTGTCACGCCGGGCAAACGGGCCAAAGGCCTGCAGGGTCAGTGTCAAAGGCGTCATGCTGGCCCCTCCTGCTCGCGGTCAAGGGCGGTGATCAGCTCGCCCATGGCGCGGGCCTGCTCGTCATTCATGGGCTCGCCGCTGGTCTGGGTGAAGAAATCGCTGAACATGTCCAGCGCGCTGAAAGCGAGTCGTTCACGACTCAGCGACTGGCGACCTGCCGTTTCCAGCATGCCGGGCTTCTCCAGATGCAGGACGTTGGGATACACCGCCCGCAGCTTGCCCATGGGGTCGAGAATGGCGTGCCGGTCGGTGAGGCGCACCAGCAGGTAGTCATCGGCACGGGGGTCTTCGCCCCCCATGGCCAGCAGCTGCGCCAACTCTCCCTCCAGCACGCGCACGTCGCGCCTGGGCGTCAACGGATGCTGGGTGATGCTCACCAAGCCTTCGCTGCCCATCTCCACCAGGGTGACGCCCTTGCGCTGCGTCGCCTCGGAGAAGCTGTATTTGAGCAGCGAGCCGCTATAGCGGATGTGCTCGCTCCCGCGGTACTGGGGGCCATGGAGGTGCCCCAGCGCCACGTAATCGAAGTCTTGCATGGGTTCCCAGGCAACGCTTTCGGCACCGCCCAGGGTGAGCGGGCGTTCAGAGTCGCTGGCCGCCCCGCCCTCCACGAAGCAGTGGCTCATGAGCAGCGCCGGGCGTGCGGGATGGCGCTGGGCGTGAATACGCTCCAGCAGGTAACGGTGGGCGGCATCGAAATCGCGCACGTCGGCGCCAAACTCGCTGCGCACGTACTCCGGGTCGGCGTAGGGAATGCCGAAGACATCCACCGTCACGCCATCGACGGCAAGCGTCACCGGCTGATCGCAGGTGGCCAAATCGGTGAGGATGTGTAACCCGGCCTGGCGCAGATGACGCGCTCCAAACCCCAGCCGCGCGGCGCCATCGTGGTTGCCAGAGATCATGATGACCGGCAGGCCACGTTGCTCGCACAGCTCGGCCAGTATGTCATCCAGCAGGGTCACCGCCGCCGCCGGAGGCACCGAGCGGTCGTAGATATCGCCAGCAATCAGCACCGCATCCACGCGTTCACGGTCGATGATCGTCAGCAACTGCTGCAGGACATGACGCTGGTCGTCCAGCAGCGAGAGATTATGAAACAGCCGACCCAAATGCCAGTCGGCGGTATGAAGTAGTCGCATGACAGGCTCGATCCAGAAAGTATGACCGCATCATACCAACCCGATGGCCAACGACGCACAAAAGCCGAGCACAAAAAGCCCCGCACGAGGGCGGGGCCGGAGCCTGGTGGCTTCCCGCTAGCCCACCAGAGGAGCCAGCGGCGACACACTGGGTTAGTTGCGGAACGCGTCCGGGTACGTGGTCAAATCCACGCTCCAGAACACCGGCAACATGAAGTAAACCGCCGCGGCAATCAGTAGCATGGAAATGATGTTGAGCCAGAAGCCATTACGCACCATCTCCATGATGGTGATCTTGCCCGTGGCGAAGATGATCGCGTTGGGCGGCGTGCCCACCGGCAGCATGAAGGCACAGTTGGCCGCCATGGCCGCAGGTACCATCAACACGAAGGGATGGATGTTCAACGCCAGCGCCAGCGACGCCAGTACCGGCAGAATCATCGTGGCCGTGGCCGTGTTCGAGGTGATTTCCGTGAGGAACAGCACCATGCCCGTGGCTAGTAGAATCACCAGCAGGAAGTTGACGCCTTCCAGAACGCTCATCTGACCGCCAATCCAGGACGCCAGGCCCGAAGAGCCGAAGCCCGCCGCGATGGCCAAACCGCCCCCGAACAGCAGCAGAATGCCCCAAGGCACGTCTTTGGCCACGCTCCAGTCCAGCAGGCAGCCGCCCTTGGAGGGCGAAGGAACCAGGAACAGCGCAATGGCCGCGGCAATCGCGATCATGGTGTCGTTGATGCCAGGGATGTTGATGATCTGCCCCTGCCACAGGAACGAGCGGGTGATCCAGAAGAATGCCGCGAACAGGAAAACGCCCAGTACGGCTTTCTCTTCGAAAGATATCTTGCCCAGCGCCTCTTTCTCCTTGCGAATCAGCGCACGGCCACCCGGCAGCTTGGCCAGCTTGATGGGATAGATGAAGCGCGTCAGCATGATCCAGCCGATGAACAGCAGAATCACCACCACCGGGAAGGCAAACATCAGCCAGCCCGCAAAGGAAATTTCGACGCCAAACAGCTCGCTGACGATAGCGGCCAGAATGATGTTGGGCGGCGTGCCGATCAAGGTGCCCAGACCGCCGATGGTGCCACCGTAACCCACACCAAAAATCAACGACTTGCTGAACTTGTCGATTTCGGCACTGTGGTCTTCCGAGCTCTTTTTCAGCTCTTCCGTTACCTGGAAGACAATGGCGGTACCAATCGGCAGCATCATCATGACCGCTGCGGTATTGGATACCCACATGGACAAGAAGCCGGTGGCCGCCATGAAGCCAAAGACGATGCTATTGATGCTGGTGCCCAGAATGGAAATGATCGACAGCGCAATGCGCTTGTGCAAATCCCATTTTTCCATGGCCAGGGCGATCATGAAGCCGCCAAGGAACAGGAAGATGATCGGGTTACCGTAGGCCGCCGTCACCGTATTGCCATCCAGGGCGCCGGTAATCGGCAGCAGGATGATGGGCAGTAACGAGGTGACCGGGATCGGAATCGCTTCGGTGATCCACCAGACGGCAACCCACAGCGTGGTAGCCAGCACCATGCGCCCTTCGAAGCTCAGGTCGGCCGGATGGAAAAACAGCAAAACAAAGGCAAAGAGAGCTGGCCCGAGTACCAGGCCAATTTTTTGCGCCGTATTGAAGGCAGGCGGACGCGGAGGCTGATTGCCTGGCTGTGCGTCAGAGGAACCACCTCGCCCAGTGCTGCCCGTGCCAGAAGTAGGCAGCGCACACATGAGGAGGTTTTTTGCTTGGTCGTGGGAATGCCAAAGGGAGTCCCAGAGCGTCATCGTGGCAGTTCTGCGCATTATGAAGTACCGCTCGCAGTCAGGGTGAACGAATGGGCGCCGTACGGGCCAACCCAAGGACAAATGTGCCAGCGCGTCTGGCTTTTTTGAGGTGCCCTTTATTCACTGCCATAAGCCATTAGTCCAGTAAATTGACGGCAATTACAACCAAAGTCTAAACACTTTGGTCGTAATTATTAGCAGTGGCTAAGATGTTGCCCGCAGAGAATCAAGGTGCTTTCAAGACAGAACACAGTGTGACAACAAGCACTGACAAAGCGCTACCGCACAGCACGCCGAGTCTCCGATGGTGGCCAATCAAGCGATGAACACAGCCTCGCAGGCCCCAGCGGCCGTCGCCTGAACCACTCTTACCCAGTTTCCTGAAAGGCTTACTTCGGCTTGCGCTCCCTGAGCGCAAGCCGTTTTTTTAGTCCAGATGCTCCAACGTGACCACGATATCCTGGCGCGAAACGTCGATGTTCCAGAAGGTATAGCTATCGTCATCCTCATCGACCAGGCGAATATCGAAGTAAGGGCTGCGATAGCCCGTCAACGTCACCCGCTGGGTATCACCATTCATCAGCACATCGCTGCCCAGCACGTCCTCTTCCCAACTGGAAGACGATGCTGGGCTCACGTACATGTAATAGATGGTGTAGCCGGTACGATTGGTGATATCCACATAGTAATCGTCCGCCATCACGAGCGACGAGCTGCACAGCAGCAATAAAGAGAAGAGCCACACTTTGATACGCATAGGTGTATTCCTGATGTTTTTTTTAGAGGAAACCACGTTAGCGCGCCAAGCCTGCTGACGCCGAGCCCAGACGCTAGGCTTTGTACGAAAAGTCGGCGAGCGATGGCCAGACAAGGCAAAAATCGGCGAAAAGACGGAGTTTACAAGGTGTAAATGAGTACTTTGAGCCGATTTTTAACGCCGTATGGGCGAGCGTAGGCAGTTTTCGTGCAAAGCCTAATAGCAGTATATCTCCGGCCCGCCATTTTCGAGATAGCCTTAGGCGCTTTTTTGCAGCCCCCCACAGCTTCTGCGTAGCTGATAGAATACTGCCCCTTTCAGGCACGGGCTGGCGGCTTGCCAGCTCGCGGCTCCACCGACTACTGCACCTACTATTTGCACCTACTATCTGCACCCACTACCTGAGAGTTCCGTCATGATAGCTACCGCCACTGCCCTCTTCCGACCGCTGTTACAATGGGGGCTCGTGCCCCAGATCGTGATGGGGATCATTGCGGGGGTGCTGCTGGCGCTGCTCGCCCCTACGGTCGCCAGCGATATTGCCCTGCTGGGCCAACTGTTCATCGCCGCCCTGCAGGCCGTCGCCCCCATTCTGGTATTCGTACTGGTGGCTGCGGCTATCGCGGCACATCGCCAAGGGCAACCTACGCACATTCGTGCGGTGCTGCTTTTATATATATGTGGAACGCTGATCGCTGCGCTGATTGCGGTGGCCGCCAGCTTCTGGATGCCGACCGAACTGACGCTGGATGCCGGCCAGGTAGACGGCAACCCGCCCAGCGACATTTTCAGCGTACTGCGTGACTTGCTGCTGAACGCGGTCACCAACCCGGTCAGCGCGCTGATGGAAGGCAACTTCATCGCTATTCTGGCCTGGGCCATTGCGCTGGGTCTGGCGCTGCGCCAGGCGGCCGATACCACGCGCCAGGCGCTGCAAGACCTCTCCAACGCCATTACCCGCATCGTGACGCTGGTGATTCGGCTGGCCCCCATTGGCATTTTTGGCCTGGTAGCGGGTACGTTGGCTGAATCCGGTATGCAAGCGCTGCTCAACTATGCCCAATTGCTGGGGGTCATCGTGGGCTGCATGCTGTTCGTCGCCCTGGTGAGCAACCCCTTGCTGGTCTATCTGGTCACTCGCCAGAATCCTTACCCGCTGGTGTTCACCTGCCTGCGCGGCAGTGCCATCACCGCCTTCTTTACGCGCAGCTCGGCGGCCAATATCCCGGTGAATCTGGAACTGTGCCGCCGCCTCAAGCTGGATGCCGATACCTACTCCATCTCCATTCCGCTGGGCGCCACCATCAACATGTGCGGCGCCGCCATCACCATTACCGTCATTACCCTGGCCATCACCCATACGCTGGGTATTGCCGTGGACTTCCCCACTGCCCTGCTGCTGTGCGTCGTCTCGGCCCTGGCGGCCTGCGGTGTGTCTGGCGTGGCCGGTGGGTCGTTGATGCTGATTCCCATGGCGGCAAGCCTGTTCGGCATTCCTACCGAAGTCGCCATGCAGGCCGTGGCCATTGGCTTCGTCATCAGCGTGGTGCAGGACTCCACCGAGACGGCGCTCAATTCGTCCACCGACGTGCTGTTTACGGCTGCCGCCTGCCGGGCGCAAGAGGCGAGGCGCGCGTAGGCGTTTGCCTGGGGGAGTGGCGGCTGACCACCGCCACTCCCCCGCACGCCCTCCCACGAAGGTTACCCACGATTTGCTCTACGACGCTCTCGTACTACCCGCTAGATGTTTCAAGCGCCCGCTTACCCAGGTGCCGCAGATAAACCCGACAAAATAGCCGGACATGATGATCCCCAGCACCGCGCTGGAGAAACCTTCCGCCGTGCCTCGCAGGGTAAGCAGCGTGTTGAGCAGGCCGTTGCCCAGCAACAGCAGTGCCACACTGCGCAGTATCGATTTAACGGGATGGAGCATGGCTAATGAATACATCGCGCTTCCTCGTAGCAGACTCGCTACAGACCATGCATGCAAGATGCCACTGGAAATCTTCTCTACACATGACACGCCCCTGACAGAAGGTCATAATAATTGCCAGGCTAACGTTTCCTACTGACGGCCAAGGGAGTATGCCATCGTGAACCAGTCGATCGAGCCAGCCGATACGAGCCAGCATTCCGCCCTGCGCGCAGGTTTTCAGGGCGTTCGCGAAGCCATCCCTCTGCTGGGTGGCTATGTGCCCGTTTCGCTGTCGTTTGGCCTGGTCGCGACCCAGGCAGGCTTCACGACCTGGGAAGCCGCGATCATTTCGGCCCTTATCTACGCTGGCGCCTCGCAGTTTCTGTTCGTGGGCATGATCGCGGCTGGCGCGCCGCTGTGGCTGGTGGTGGCGCTGACCCTGCTGATCAACGTGCGCCATGTGGTGTATGGGCCAAACCTCGCGCCTTTGCTACCCCGTAGCCGCCACTGGCCCTGGCTGATGCACGGCCTGACCGACCAGGTATTTGCCCTGGCGCTCACCCGCCTGCCGCAGCTCCCCGAGGCCAAGCGCTTTGCCTGGTTCGTGGGCGCGTCGCTGCTGGCCTGGGGGGTGTGGGTCCTGGGTACCATCGCCGGAGCCAGCGGTGGCGAAGCCGTCACCGCCCGCTGGCCATTGCTGGGAGAAATCATGCCCTTTGCCCTGCCTGCGCTCTTCCTCACCATGGTGGCACCGCGCTTTACCAGCAAACGCTGGGCGGCCGCCACCACTTGTACCGTGCTGGCCGCACTGGGCTTGACCCTGGCAGGCTGGAGCAATGTGGCCATTCCGCTGGCGGCGGCTTGCGGCGCCTTGTGTTTCTACATCCTGACCTTTCGCAACCAGGAGCACACGCCATGAGCGCATCGCTGTGGGTTGCCGTGGTGATATGCGCGCTGGGCACGCTATTGATGCGGGTGGTGCCCTTCCTTTGGATGCAGCGCCGCCTGGGTAGCGACACCGGCCTCAATGCCATGCCACAGTGGCTGGTGATCCTCGGCCCGCTGATGATTGCAGGCGTGCTGGGGGTTTCCATCATTCCCGTCAACCCCAGCCCGACCTCGTGGCTCGCCACGGCCATCGGACTGAGCGTGACGCTGCTGGTATGGCGGCGCCTGCGCTCCCTGGGCTGGCCAGTGGCGGCGGGGGTCGCGGTGTTTGGGGTGGTGGAAGTAGGACTCGCCCTCCTGGGCTAGACAGATAGCACCGTGTGGCACGCTAAGTTTGCCGAGGCGATGGGCACCAGTGTAGACACCATCAAAAGCTGGGAAACCAAACGCCGCAACCCTACAGGGTTAGCCGGTGACTGCTCCCGTGGCCTTGGCCTTCTCGAATTCCAGCAGCAGCGCTTTCATGGGACTGTCTTCCATCTTCTTGATAGTGCTGCGCCTGGCGGCGACACTGTGGGTCAGTCCGGTGACCGCATCGACACCGACATGGGCCTTCATACCGAAGTAATACTGCTTACCCTTCCGGGTCTGCTTCATCGGCCAGGGCATACCACTGCCGCAGAAAGTAAATGCGCAGCATGCGCTCCAGGCCAATGGGTGGTCGGCCTCGCTT
>ERZ941748.104-NODE-104-length-40628-cov-9.381411_pt1 | contig 40628 bp, 33 predicted proteins | sample MGYA00521092_ERZ941748 | MGnify/ENA primary metagenome ERZ941748 (study PRJEB32759, sample SAMN07749897) | skin metagenome | biome: transportation; feature: city; material: polyester macromolecule | host: Homo sapiens | place: Hong Kong:ISLAND line | collected... | reverse complement strand
AGGTAACCGATCAATCAGACAGGACTGCCGCCTGACTGCCATCCACCAGATTTGACTATAACTCATGGTTGTGATCGCGTCTTTGTTTGCGATTGAAAGGCGCGCAGAGTGTTGTACCAAGCCAAAAGCGGGATGACGCTTGGCGCAGCGATGCAGTTGGTTGCACTCACTGCGCCAGTGGGTGCATCACAGTGCATCAGGCGTATACAGCCCCCGCGAGATGATGACCGCTAGAGAGAATGTACCGAGCAGTCATCTGATGATGTTACTGCGATGCCCACTTGTGAAGATGCACCGATTGACGTTAAATAACATCAATATCGATGCAAGCGAGTGCACGACCAGGCAGGAGTGAACGATGCGAACCACTGTTACCATTGACGATGAGCTCTACGAGCAGGCATTGGCGTTTGCCGAGCCGGGAATGGATAAACCGTCAGACCTCTTTCGCGAGGCCATGAAAACCTATGTCCGCGTGCAAGCCGGTCGACGCCTTGCAGCCCTGGGTGGGACTGCGCCAGAGATGCCCGACATACCCCGCCGTCGCGAGGCGCCTTCAACGCAATGAACGTGCTAGTCGACACATCGGTCTGGGTGGATCATTTCAGAAAACGAAACGATGCCCTGATCGGATTGATCGAAAAAGATCTTGTGCTCAACCACCCCATGGTTTTGGCTGAGCTTGCCTGCGGGACACCTCCCTCCACGCGCACTCAAACGCTAAAGAGTGTTGCCCTCTTGCGGCCCTGTCATCAGGCTAGTTTGTCGGAGGTGATGGACTTCATCGAACGTGAAAAGCTCTATGGCCTGGGCTGCGGCTTAGTCGACATGTGCTTACTTGCCTCAACACTTATCACGCCCGATACGCAGTTATGGACGCTAGACAAGCGTCTCGCGGATATGGCGGACAAGTTCGCTGCGGCCTACCGGGTCGCGGTACATTGAGAGCTGATCACAATATCCGCTTGAGCTGCTTAATAAAATAGCCACCATCGATCAACATTGCTGCAGGCATGGCTTCTTTTCCTTCTTCAAACGAAAAACGCCCCAGGGGTCGGCTTATCCCGAGATATGTGGGAAAGCTTACTGCCCAGGGCGTGGATAACGCTTAGCTTACGGAGTGCTTAATACATCGCCAACCCCTACATCCGTAACATCATTACCAGGGGCACGCAATGCCCGCGTTTGCCGCCCTGGCCGCGTGAAGCTTCTTGTAGCTTTCGATGAGGCGCTGGTGGCGCTCCAGCCCCTCCAACTGCATGTTGGTGGGAGTAAGGCCGTGGAAGCGCACGCTGCCATCTACCGAGCCAACCACCGCCGCCATGGTGGCTTCGCCGAACATGCGCTGGAAGTTGGGCAGGTAGTCGTCCAACGCCAGCTCGTCGTCCAGGGCAATCTCCAGCACCGCGCTCACAGCTTGATAGAACAGGCCGCGCTCGACGGTGTTGTCGTTGTACTGCAGGAACATCTGCACGCAGTCCAGCGCCTCTTCATGGCGGTCAAGCGCCAGGTAGACCAGCAGCTTCAGCTCAAGAATGGTCAGTTGCCCCCACACGGTGTTCTCGTCGAACTCGATACCGATCAGCGTGATGATATCGACGTGGTCGTCCATCTGACTCTCTTCCAGCCGCTCGACCAGGTCGGTCAGCTGTGCGTCGTCCAGGCGGTGCAGGTTGAGGATATCTTCGCGGTAATCCAGCGCCTTGTTGGTGTTGTCCCAAATCAGGTCTTCGATGGGGTACACCTCGGAGTAGCCCGGCACCAGAATGCGGCACACCGGTGCGCCCAGGTCTTCGTGTACCGCCATGTACACTTCGGCCCCCAGCTCCTCGAAAATACCGAACAGGGTCTTGGCTTCTTCCTCGTTGCTGCCAGAGAAGTCCCACTCACTGAACTCGAAGTCGGGTTTGGCACTGAAGAAGCGCCAGGAGACCACGCCCACCGAGTCGATGAAGTGCTCGACGAAGTTGTTCGGCTCGGAGACGGTCTGGGAATTGAAGGTCGGCAGCGGCAGGTCGTTCAGGCCTTCGAAACTGCGCCCCTGCAGCAGCTCGGTCAGGCTGCGCTCCAGCGCCACCTCGAAGCTTGGGTGGGCACCAAAGGAAGCGAATACTCCGCCGGTACGCGGGTTCATCAGCGTCACGCACATCACCGGGAACTGCCCGCCCATGGAGGCATCCTTCACCAGCACCGGGAAGCCCTGGGCTTCCAGGGCATTGATGCCCTCAACAATGCTGGGGTACTTGGCCAGCACTTCTTGCGGTACGTCGGGCAGGGTCAATTCCTGTTCGAGGATTTCCCGCTTCACCGCCCGCTCGAAAATCTCTGAAAGGCACTGTACCTGAGCCTCCACCAGCGTATTGCCCGCGCTCATGCCGTTGCTGAGGAACAGGTTTTCGATCAGGTTGGAGGGGAAGTAGACCGTTTCGCCGTCGCTTTGGCGCACAAAGGGAAGCGAAACGATGCCCCGGTCTTCACGGCCCGAGTTGGTATCAATCAGGTTCGAGCCACCCAGCTCACCTTCCGGGTTGTAAATCGCCAGGCAGTGCTCGTCGAGAATTTCGGCGGGCAGCTCGTCATTCGGCCCCGGCTTGAACCACTTCTCATTGGGGTAGTGCACGAATTCGCTGTTCGCGATCTCTTCGCCAAAGAACTGATCGTTGTAGAAGAAGTTGCAGCTCAAGCGTTCGATGAACTCGCCCAGCGCCGAGCACAGCGCGCTCTCTTTGGTCGCGCCTTTGCCGTTGGTAAAGCACATGGGGGACGCCGCATCGCGGATATGCAGCGACCACACGTGAGGCACGATATTGCGCCAGGAGGCGATCTCGATCTTCATACCGAGGTTCGCCAGAATCGCGCTCATATTGGCGATGGTCTGCTCCAGCGGCAGGTCCTTGCCGGGGATAAAGGTGCTGCCGCCCTCGGGTGCCCCCATCAGCAGCGCCTGGGCGTCTTCGTCGATGTTCTCGACCACCTCGATCTGAAACTCGGGGCCGGTCTGGATGACCTTCTTCACCGTGCAGCGGTCGATGGAGCGCAGAATGCCTTCGCGATCTTTTTCCGAGATATCTTCCGGCAGCTCGACCTGAATCTTGAAGATCTGCTTGTAGCGGTTTTCCGGGTCGACGATGTTGTTTTGCGACAGGCGAATGTTCTCGGTGGGAATATTGCGCGCGTTGCAGTACACCTTGACGAAGTAGGCGGCACACATGGCCGACGACGCCAGGAAGTAGTCAAACGGGCCAGGGGCCGAGCCGTCGCCCTTGTAGCGAATCGGCTGGTCGGAGATGACCGTAAAATCGTCGAACTTGGACTCCAGGCGGAGGTTGTCGAGATAGTTAACTTTGATTTCCATAAGCGGGCGTCCGGAGTAATGAGTGAGCCTGAGCGCCAACGCATCAGGCGAATGGCGGCCATTATCCAGTTTTTTGCCCGCTTCGTCTTGGGCAGTCGCTTGAATCGCTCATGGCTGATGTAGCAAGAATGGTAGCGCCTCTTCCAGCAGCAGGTCAGGAATCTCTTCGGCGATATAGTGGCCGCAGGGCAGCGCCTTGCCCTCTACCTGCGTCGCCACCTTGCGCCATTCAGCCAAGGCATCGAAGCAGGCTTCAATCGCGCCTTGGGCACCCCACATCACGTTGATCGGGCAGGTGAGCTTCACACCCGCGTCGATATCCGCCTGATCGTGCTCCAGATCGATAGTCGCGCTGGCGCGGTAGTCGCCGCAGATGCCGGTGGCCGTGCCGGGAAGCGACAGGCAGCGCTCGTACTCCGCCAGCGCTTCCGGGGCGAACGGTGACATACCTGCACTACGGGCGCCCATCACGCTTTTCAGGTACTGCGCGGGGTCGGCTTGAATCAGCATTTCCGGCAGCGGCTGAGGGCGAATCAGAAAGAACCAGTGCCAGTAGCTGCGGGCAAACGCCTCATTAGTGCCACGGTACATGGCCAGCGTGGGGGCGATATCTAAAAGCACCATGCGCTCGATCCGCTCAGCGTAATCAACGCCTAAACGATGCGCCACCCGCGCGCCGCGGTCGTGGGCCAGTACTTTAAACCGCTCAAAGCCCAGCGCGCTCATCAGTTCGGCCATATCGGTGGCCATGGTGCGCTTGGCGTAATTGAGATGCTCTGCGTCATCGTCCGGCTTGCCGCTGTCGCCGTAGCCGCGCAGGTCAGCAGCAATCACCGTGAAGTGCTGGGCAAGCGTAGCCGCCACTTTGTGCCAAATCATATGGGTCTGCGGGTGCCCATGAAGCAGCAGCAACGCCGGGCCACTGCCCCCCTTGCGGTAGGCAATATCGACGCCGTTAACGCGGCGTGTCTGTTTTTCAAACCCTTCAAACATAACGAGCTCCTCGCGGATAGATGATGCTCTTCATTCGACGACTTCTTGTAACCGCTCGATCAGAAAGTCTTTCAGCGCGACCACGGCGGGCGTGAGCGACAGCCGATGCGGGCAGACGAGATACAGCGGCGCGGGCTCGGTAGGAAACGCAGCCAACAGCGCCACCAAGCGGCCTGCATCGAGGTCTGCCTGAACATCCAGGCGAGATTTATAGGCAACGCCCTCTCCCGCCAGCGCCCAGCGGCGCACGCACTCAGCATCGTCGCTCACCCGATTGCCCTGCACGCCGATACGCTCACTGCCGAACTGCCACTGGTCATGCACCCGCTCACCAAGATTGAAGCAGAGGCAGTTGTGCTGGCGTAGTTCATCTGGCGTGGCGGGCTCGCCGTGGCGCGCGATATAGCGAGGTGCGGCGCACACCACCCGTTGGTTATCACTTTTTAGCGGCAGGGCTACCAGGCTGGAATCCTCCGGCACGCCGTAACGCAGGGCAATCTCCACTGGCTGGCGAAACAGATCGCTCACCCGGTCGCTGACCCGAAGCCGCAGACGCAGCTGCGGATGCAGCGCCATAAAATGGTCCAGCCAGCCCAGCAGCACGTTGCGGCCCAGATCGGAAGGCATGGAGAGGCTGAGCTCTCCCGCGATCTCCTGGCGTTCGCGGTGCAGCTCTTTTTCCCCTTCGGCAAGGGCGCTCAATGCCGTTTTCGCATGCACTAAATAGTGCGCCCCGGCGGGTGTTAGCCGCAAGCTGCGGGTAGAGCGTACCAGTAGCCGCGTGCCCAACGCGTCTTCAAGGCGTTTGATCGCCACGCTAGCCACTGCCGGGGTAATCGCCAGCTCCCGCGCGGCGGCGGAAAGGCTGCCGTGCTCGGCGGCATAGACAAGCACGTTTAGGTCATCGGTACGCATGGAGCGATAGCGCCCTTATTTTCAAAAAAAATTGGAAACTGTTAGCTACATTAGCCCTCTTTTTCATAAAACGACACCCAGGCATGATATCGCCATTCATCATCGCTTGGAGAACGACCATGAAAGCATTCGCGTTTACCAAAAGCCTACCGATCGACCACCCAGACGCCCTGCACGCCGTCGAGCTGCCGCTGCCCACACCCGAGCCCCACGATATTCGTGTCGCGGTCAGCGCAGTTTCCGTCAACCCGGTAGATGCCAAGGTGCGCAAAAGCGCGCTGCCCGAAGGCGGCGAGCCGCGGGTGCTGGGTTACGACGCGGTGGGCGTGGTCGATGCCGTGGGCAGTGCAGTCACTCGCTTTCAGCCAGGTGACCGGGTGTGGTACGCAGGCAGCATTGCGCGCCAAGGCTCCAATGCCGAGTACCAACTGGTCGATGAGCGTATCGTCAGCCTGGCGCCGAAAAGTCTGTCTGACGTCCAGGCAGCGGCTCTCCCTCTCACCGCCATTACCGCCTGGGAGCTACTGTTTGACCGCCTGGAACTAGGCCTGCGCGACACCAAAGGCAAAACATTATTAGTGGTAGGTGCTGCCGGTGGCGTTGGCTCGATTCTGATTCAGCTGGCCAAGCAGCTCACCGATATCACCGTGATTGGGACGGCCTCACGCCCGGAAAGCCAAGCCTGGGTCACGTCGCTCGGCGCCGATGCGGTGATCGACCACCGCCAACCGCTGGATGAAGCGCTCAAAGCCGCAGGCTACGAGCAGGTGGATATGGTCATCAGCCTTAACCAAACCGATCACCACTTCGAGGCGATCATCAATGCCTTGAAGCCCCAGGGCAAATTGGCACTGATCGATGACCCGGAGCTGATCGACGTGCGTAAACTCAAGCTCAAGAGCCTGTCACTGCACTGGGAGCTGATGTTCACTCGGCCTTTGTTTACTACCGAGGACATTGCCAAGCAGCACGACCTATTGAGCGAAGTTGCCGCCATGGTGGATAGCGGCCGTTTGACCACGACGCTTGGCGAGGTACTTGGCCCCATCACTGCCGACAACCTGACGCGTGCCCACGCGCTGATCGAGAGCAACCGCACCGTAGGCAAGCTGGTGCTAGCGGGGTTTTAAGCACGCGCGCCGATCATTTCAAGCCCGCTTGAGGTATCAGCCGCTGCACTCTTGGGCGCAAGGCGGCACATTAGCCGCCACCGCCCAAGAGCCCCGAGTCACGCCCATGCACGATGAATTTGTGGCCAATTTGCGCCTGCTGTGCAGCTACTACCCGTCGATTGCCGATGTGCGCCGCCGCCTGCCGATGAACCGAGCGCAATTCAACCGCTACTTGAGCGGGCGCTACTACCCCAGTCATGCGGCGCTCCAACGAATATGCCATTTTCTTGGCGTCACCGCAGACGACATTGCCCTCCCCCACCAGGATTTTCGCGCCCTGGTCATATCATGCGTACGCTGGTCTGTCTGGAGGAGCGCGACGGCGGCGTGGTGTATCAGCGCACCGAACGCATGCCGGTGGCCCCCGGCAAACGCCCCTGCCATAACCGCTATGTGGGGGCGGCAGTCAAACTCGCGGACCGGCTGTTCTTGATCGACCACGAAACTCTGAACGGTCACGAGATCACCCAGACCATTCTGTTTCCCAGCTTTCAAAGCCAGGTAACGCGATTGACGGGGCTGAAGATGGGCGTGGCAGACAACAGCGAGCGCATGCCCTGCTGTGTGAGAGTGGTGTATCAGCGGCTGGTTGACTGCTCCTCGCCCTGAAGGACGAGGATTCCCAATTCAACGAGAATCGGACACGGAGACTGGCTCCATGCCGCTTACATTCTCTCCAAGGGCTAACACCGCCAGCCCGGCGGCTTTAATGTTAAGCGCGGCATTGATGTCGCGGTCGTTATCGGCGGCGCACTCGGGGCACGTCCAGGTCCGAACCTGCAACGGCATCTCGGGCATCACATGCCCGCAGCCAGAACAGCGTTTGCTGGAGGGATACCACTGGTCGATGGCCGACAGTTGCCGGCCCGCCCAGTCGGCCTTGTACGCCAGCTGCCGGACGAATTCGCCCCAGCCCGCATCGCTGATCGACTTGGCCAGCGAGCGATTGCGCAGCATGTTCTTCACCTTGAGGGACTCGACGCAGATCACTTGGTTCTCGTTGACGATCTGGCGGGATAACTTGTGCAAGTTGTCCATCCGGCAATCGGAGATCCTGGCGTGAAGGCGGGCGACTTTCTGCCTGGCCTTGGCACGGTTCTTCGAGCCGCGCTGCTTCTTACTCAGCCGACGCTGTGCCCTGGCCAGCCGGGTCGCGTATTTCGCCGTATGGCGGGGATTGCCGATTCGATGCCCGTCGCTGGTGACGAACAGGTCTTTCAGGCCGAGGTCGATGCCCACCATTTTCGGGGTCACGGGCAGCGTCTCGGGCGAGAACTCGCAGAGGCAGCTGACGAAGTAGCGCCCTGCGGCGTCCTTGGACACGGTGACGGTGGTCGGTTCGCTGGGCAATTCACGGCTCCAGCGGATCGCCAGCGGTTCCTTGCACTTGGCAAGAAACAACTCGCCGTCGCGGTACTTGAAGGCCGAGCGAGTGAACTCCGCCGACTGGCGGTGCCGCTTGCTCTTAAAGCTCGGGTACCTGGCCCGGCCCTCGAAGAAGTTCTTGAAGGCCGTCTGCTGGTGGCGAAGGCACTGTTGAAGCGGGACCGAGCTGACCTCGTTGAGAAACGCGGTATCGTCAGCCTTCTTCATGCGCGACAACTCGGCGTTCGCCGCTACGTAGCCGACCTTTTCCTTGCGCGCGTAGAACGCATCGGTGCGATAGCGAAGCACTGCGTTGTAGACGAAGCGCACACACCCAAACGTCCGAGCCAGGAGCTGTTCCTGCTCAGGCGTCGGGTAGAAGCGGTATTTGTAGGCGCGTTTCGTCATGCCTCACAAAATATGCCATTAGCTGTAAGATGGCAACCACCAGAGAGGGAGGCAGCGAGAACAGGGTCGTCCTGACGGACGACGCGCTATCCCTCCCCGCACTAGAAGTGCGGGGTTTCTCGCGCAAAGACTGATGAACAGACCAGCCTGCGCGAAGCGCTCGCCCAGTGCGGGCTACTGGCACTGGACGACCCATCCCTGGATGCGGCGCTACTGGCCGCCATTCAGAACGATATCGCCGCAGGGGAGTACCATTTTCGTGCGCGCCATTAACGGGGTGGTGGCGTCGCAGTCGTCAGCACATGGGAAAACAGAATGGCTTCGAACTGCTCCATGGGAGCCAGCGACTTGAGCGTCTTGGCGCGCAGGATGGCACCTTCCCACCCCGAGAGAATGAAGCTGGCCAGCGTGTCAGGTGACAACCCTTCCGGCACGCTGCCGTCTGCCTGCGCCTGGCTCAAGCACGTGACCAGGCGTTTTTCCCAACGCTGGAAGACCACGTTGAGCGCATCGCGGAAGGTATCGTTCTGGCCCGCCAGCTCCTGCCCCAGATTGCCGATCAGGCAGCCCGTGGAGTGGTCACAGTCGAGCATATGCGCCCGGCCTGCCGCGAAGTAGCGACGCAGGCGTTCGAGAGGTGGCACGGCCGAATCTTCCATCAAGGTGGCCAGATTGGCATCGTATTGGCTGGCAAACCGCTCGATCACCGCCAGACCAAAGTCCTCTTTACTGGCAAAATAGTGGTAAAACGAACCCTTGGGTACACCGCAGGTTTTTAGAACGGCATTGATACCCGTGGCGTTATAGCCCTGCTGGGCAATCAGCTCAGCGCCGGTATCAATCAACTTATCGCGCGTGGCGGTGTTTTTCATAGCGTCATGCAGACCAGGAAGTCTATGGTTTTTCACGTCAATGATGACAGGTATCGGAAACCGCGTCAGCGTTTGGGTTGCACGCTATTTGCACAATGCTTGCCTAATCGCTGCGTAGGAATCGGTGATGCTAGCATGATCTTGCCACTTCTCGGGCATTTTTGCCTTCAGCCAATGGATACCCCCCGGCCATGACTCCACCTCGCTCTTTTGCCTCCTCACAGCAAGGCCGCCTGGGCCTGGGTGCCCTAGCCGCCTTGCTGGTACTGGCGGGCGGCCTTGCCGTGGCCTGGTGGATCATCAGTCAGCCACCCAGGGTAGAGCGCAGGCCACCGCCGCCGCCCGTGCCCCCGGTGGTCGACGTGATGACCGTCGAGCAGCGCCTACAGTCGCCGACCCTGAGCGGCTTTGGTCGTGTCGAAGCGGAACAGTCGACGCTGCTGGCCAGCCGCGTGGCCGGGCAGCTGGAACGTTTTGCCGAAGGCGTACTGCCCGGCCGTGTGGTCGAGCAGGGAGCACCGGTGGCTTACATCGACCAGGCCGACCTGCAGCTGGCACTGGAGGATGCCCAGGCTCAACTGGCAAACGCCGAAGCCCAGCTGGCCCTGGAGCAGGCCGAACAGCAGCGCGCCCGCAGTGAGTACGAGTCGTTCGGCAGGCAGCTGAGCGCCGAACGGCGTGCGCTGGTGCTGCGTGAACCCCAGCTGCGTCAGGCCCAGGCGCAGCTGACCCAGGCGCGCGTGGCCCGCGACCAGACGGCGCTAAACCTGGAACGAGCCACCCTCACGGCGCCCTGGCGCGCCATGGTTCAGGAGCGCCTGGTGGGGGCTGGCAGCCTGCTGAGCCAGGGCACCGAAGTGCTCAGCTTGGTGGGTGTCGAGCAGTTCTGGGTACGTGCTTCGCTGCCCGGCGATACGTTGGCCTGGCTGGAAAGTGGCGGTCGCGTCACGCTCACCAGCCAGGGCTGGCCCGACCAGGCCGAACGGGAGGGCGAACTGCTCTCCGTGCTGCCCAACCTGGAAGAGAACGGCCTGCAGGCCCAGCTGCTGATTGCCGTGAACGACCCACTGGCCCTGAAACATGAAGGTCCCGCCCTACGGCTGGGCGACGTCATGCGGCTCACCTTCCACACCCGCGCCCAGGAGCCGCTGATCAGGCTACCCTCTGCCGCGCTTCGCCCCGGCGAGCAGGTCTGGTGGGTGGACGACGACAACCGCTTGCGCAGTACCCGCGTCACTCTCGCTTATCGCGGCCAGGATGACGTACTGATCCGGGAGGGCCTGGAAGCGGGCCAGCGCGTGGTCGTTGCAGGCCTGGCGCAGCCCCGCGAGGGGCAGGAAGTTCGCCTACGCCAACGCGGCGACACCCCGGCACGTGATCAGGAGAGCGCTCAATGATGCGTAAAGGCCCGTTGGCGTGGATGGTGGATCACGGCGTTGCCCCCAACTTGATGATGGTGCTGTTCATCGTGGGCGGCCTGATGGCCTCGATGGCCATCAAGAAAGAGGTCTTTCCGGAGTTCGAAACGGAAATCGTCCAGGTCTCCATCAGCTACCCAGGCGCCACCCCAGAAGATATCGAGCAAAGCCTGCTGCTGCCCATGGAAGCCGCCATCGCCAACGTGGAAGGCATCGACGAGATGACCGCCAGCGCCAGCGAAGGCAGCGGCGTGGTCAGCGCAACGCTGATCGACGGCGTGGATGTGATGCGCGCCTACCAGGACATTCAACAGGCCGTGAATGCCATTACCACCCTGCCCGCCGCTGCCGACCCGCCCCGCATTACCTTGGCAGGCCGCTCGCGCAGCGTCGTCAGCCTGCAGGTGTACGGCAGGGTGGGCCAAGAAGCCCTGCACGACGCCGCCGAGAACGTGCGGGCCGAGTTACAGGCCACCAGCGGCATCTCCCGGGCGGAGCTCTCCGGCAACCGGGACCGGGAAATCCAGGTGCACCTGGACGATGAAGCCATCGAGCGCTACGGGCTCGATCATCAGCAGTTGGCCAGCCGCATCGCCGCCGAAGCACTGGACCTGGCCAGCGGCCAGTTGACCACCGCCGAGGGAGAATGGCTGATCCGCTACCAGGGGCGCCGCAATAGCGCCGAAGAGTTCGCCGAGCTGCCCATTCTGACCACGGCCCAGGGCTCGCCGGTGCTGCTGCGTGACATTGCCCAGGTCAGTGAAGGCTTTGCCGAAACCGACCGAGAGGAGTTCTACAACGGCCAGCCGGGCATCTCGGTGGATGTGTACCAGATTGGCGGCCAAACCCCGACCAGCATTTCCAACGCGGTTCGCGGCGAGCTGGAACGGCTGCGCGCCAACCTGCCCGACGGCGTGAGCCTGGACATCGCCCGGGACAGCTCGGAAGTCTACGAAGACCGGCTCGGCCTGCTGCTCAAGAACGCCTGGATGGGCCTGGCGCTGGTGCTGGTGCTGATGGCGCTGTTTCTCGAAGCGCGACTGGCGTTCTGGGTGACGCTGGGCATTCCCACGGCGTTTCTCGGGGCCATGCTGTTCCTGCCCTGGATAGGCGTCTCGCTCAACATGATGTCGATGTTCGCATTCATCATTGCGCTGGGCATCGTCGTCGATGACGCCATCATGGTGGGCGAGAACATCTACAGCTATCGCGAAGAGGGTTACTCGTTCCGCGATGCGGCGGTCAAGGGCGCCCAGGAAATTGCCACGCCGCTCACCTTTGCGATCCTCTCGAACATCGTGGCCTTTCTGCCCCTGCTGTTCCTGCCCGGTTTTTTGGGGCTGATCTTTGCCACGGTGCCGGTCGTGGTGATCACGGTCTTCGTGATCTCGCTGGTGGAAGCGCTGCTGATCCTGCCCGCGCACCTGGCCCACGCCAACAAGCCGAGGCAAACGCCAGCCTGGCAGCGCCCTCTGGAGGCCGTGCGGCTACGCATGCAGCAGGGGCTGCATCATTTCACCTACCGGCGCTTCGAGCCCTTTCTGCAGGGTGCACTGAACCAGCGCCTGCTGACCGTCTCGCTGGGCGTGGCGCTGCTGGCGATCACCTTAGCATGGGCCATGAGCGGCCGATTGGGCTTCTCGCTGATGCCCCGGGTGGAATCCGACCAGGTGCAGGCCAGCGTCACCCTGCCGATTGGCAGCCACATCAGCGTCAGCCGCGAATTGAGCCAGCAATTGCTGGACGCCGCCACGGCCCTGAGCGAGCGTGAAGAGGGGTTGAACTTCACCAGCACCCGTAGCCGTCTGGATGGCGAAAGCCTCTCCGTACGCCTCGACATCGCTTCGGAAAGCCTGGAGAGCTGGCCACCCTCACGCATTGCCCGCGAGTGGCGTGAACTGACCGGCGACCTGCTGGGCGCGCAATCGGTCCGCTTCGAATCCGACTTTGGCGGCCCCGGCAGCGGCGCCGCGCTGAGCCTGCGGCTTTCTCACCCCAACACCCAGGTGCTGGAGGCAGCCGCCACACGATTGGCCGAACAGCTGGCAGAGTACGGGCTGACGGACATCGACAGCGGCCTGGGTGACGGCAAGCCACAGCTGGAAATGCGCCTGTCGGCCGAAGGCCGCTCGCTGGGGCTGACCGGCAGTGACCTGGCACAGGCACTGCGTGGCCCGCTGCAAGGCGCCACCGCCGTCGAGCAGTTCATCGGCCGCCGAGAGGTCAGCGTCGAAGTGCGTTTACCGGAAGCCTCTCGCGATAGTCTCAGTGAGCTGTACCGGCTTCCCGTGCGCACCCCCGAGGGGCTCAGCGTGCCGCTGTCGCGGGTGGCCGACATCACCCTCAGCCAGGCGTCCAGCAGCCTGCAACGCATCAACGGCCGGCGCATCATCACCGTCACCGCCGACTCCGAGGGCGACCAGGCCATCAATCAGGTGCTTGCCACCTTGCAGGAGGATGTCTTCCCCACCCTCAGCAATACCTGGCCGGGCCTCGAAGTCAGCATGGGTGGCCGCCAGCAGGATACCGCCGACAACCTGGCCACGCTGCGCAAGGCCATGTGGCTGATGATTGCGGCACTCTATGCCCTGCTGGCGATTCCCTTCCGAAGCTACTTGCAGCCGCTGCTGGTGATGGCCGCCATTCCGTTTGGTATCGTGGGTGCCATCGGGGGACATATGCTGATGGGTTTTGGCTTGTCGATCATCAGCCTGCTGGGCATGCTGGCGCTGTCCGGCGTGGTCATCAACGATGCCCTGGTGCTGATCGACTACGCCAACCGCAAGCGGCGCGAAGGCATGGCGCCTCGGGAAGCCATCGTGGCCGCCGCCACACGCCGATTGCGGCCAATCATGATGACCACACTGACGACCTTCCTGGGGCTGGCACCGATGATTCTGGAAACCTCGCGACAGGCACGCTTCATGATTCCCATGGCCATCTCTCTGGGTTTTGGCATGCTATTCGCCACGGTCATTCTGTTGGTTCTGGTGCCCTGCCTCTATCTCAGCCTGGAGAATCTGCGCGAACGCCTCAGCGCACCGCCCCCTCCCGAACCCGAGAGGGCTAACCCATGAAGGCGTTACATAGCCTGCGCCAGTGGCGCCCTTCGCGGCTGGGCATGAAGCTGTTCGCGGCCATCCTGAGCGTCAATGTGGCCATTGCCGCCAGCGTATTTCTGGCGGTCACCTACAGTATCGACCGCGGCTTTCTCGACTACCTGAACCAGGCCCAGGAGCGCCGTGCCACGCTGCTGGCCGACGGCCTCATTACCCGTTGGGAAACTCAGAACAGCTGGGCGTGGCTGGAAGAGGCCCCCGACCGCTGGCCCTACATCGTGCGCTTCGAGCTGGGCCAGGAGCATCGTGATCGGCCATCCCCCCTGGGGGAAGCGCAGGATTTCGCTCTGCAGGGTGCCGATGGCCGTTCCATTATCCCCCCCGGCGGCACCCCGCGGGGCTCCCGCAACTGGCACTGGATGACCCTCTACAGCGACTTGGCGCCCAATGGCCAGCGCGAGGCCATTGGTGCCCTCGGTTTTCGCCCACCCCGGGAGATGATGGAGCGCATGGAGAGCCGCTTTCTGGAGCGCCAGCAGCGTAACCTGATCCTGATCGTGATCTCGCTGGGCATTGCCTCCCTGCTGCTGGCCGGCGGGCTCTCCTGGTGGCTGGGCCGACGCACGCGGGCGCTGGCCGGTGCCACCCTGCGGCTCACCGAAGGCGACTACCATACCCGCTTGCCCGAACGCGGCCGCGATGAGCTGTCTCGCCTGGCCCGGGATTTCAACGTGCTGGCGGCCACCCTGGAAGCCAGCCGCGAGGCCCGGGCACGCTGGGTGTCGGACACGGCCCATGAGCTGCGCACGCCGCTGGCCGTACTGCGCGGTGAAATCGAAGCCATGCAGGATGGTATTCGCCCGCTGAATCAGGAAAACCTGAGCTCGCTGGCCCAGGAAGTGGCTCAGCTGGAGCGCCTGGTCTCCGACTTGCGGCTGCTCTCGCAAAGCGATGCGGGAGCGCTGGACATCCAGCTGGCCCCGCTGAACCTGAGCGACAGTCTGGGCAGCCGCCTGACCGACGCCGACCGCTGGCTGGAGCAGAGCGGCCTGAGCCTGACCTGCCAGCTGGAAGAGGACATCATGATTCGCGGCGATGCCCAACGCCTGCGCCAGCTGTGGAACAATCTGCTGGACAATAGCTGTGCCTATACGCAATCGCCCGGGGCGCTGCGCGTCACGCTCGGCTGCGAGCGCGGTCAGGCCGTCATCGTCTGGCAGGACAGCTCCCCCGGTGTCCCCGACAGCGAGCTGGGGCGGCTCACCGAGCGCCTGTATCGGGTCGAGGGCTCGCGTAACCGTGCCAGCGGCGGTAGCGGCCTGGGCCTGTCGATTGCCAGCGCTTTGGTGAGTGCTCACGGAGGCACCATGGAAGCCAGCGCCTCGACATTGGGCGGGCTGGCCTGGACACTGCGCTTTCCGCTGATTTCTTCTGACCCTTACTGAATGCGAGTTGACCATGACCCAGGAAGCATCCCTGCTGATCGTCGAAGACGAACCCAAAATTGCCAGGCTCATGGCGGACTACCTTGGCAGCCATAACTTTGCCCCCACCATCATCGGCCATGGCAGCGATGTGATGCCCTGGCTCACCCAGCACTCCCCAGCGCTGGTACTGCTGGACGTCATGCTGCCCGGCAAGGATGGCCTCACCCTGTGCCGGGAAATACGCCAGCAGTGGCCGCTGCTGCCCATCATCATGGTGACGGCCAAGGTCGAGGAAGTGGACCGGCTGCTGGGTCTGGAGCTGGGCGCCGATGACTACATCTGCAAGCCGTTCAGCCCCCGCGAGGTGGTGGCCAGGGTCAAGGCCGTGCTGCGCCGCAGCCAAGCCATTGCCGAGGCCACCGGCCACACCCCGACCACACGGCAAGCGCCGGTCACCCTGGATGAAGAGGGCTGGCAGGCCCTCGTCAATGGCCAGGACCTGGGGCTCACCGCCGTGGAGTTTCAGCTATTACGCGTTATGATGCAGTCGCCGGGGCGTATTTTCAGCCGCGAGCAGTTGATGGACCACATGTATCGCGACAACCGCATCGTGTCCGAACGTACCGTCGACAGCCATATCAAGAAGCTGCGCAAAAAGATCACCGAAGCCCTGCCCGAGCAGGAAATCATTCGCTCGGTGTATGGTGTGGGTTACAAATATCAGCCCGAAGGGTAAGCCTGGCAGGTCGACAGGCGCACTTGGGCACCGCTACGGGTCAATGCACCATGAAAGCGCTCATCGTAGAAGATAACGACAATCTTGCGCGCTCGATTGCCTCGACGTTAGAAGAGGCCAGCTTCACCATCGACGTGGCTTGCGATGGTGAAAAAGCGCTGCTCATGCTGCAGCAAGGGGGGTATGACCTGCTGGTACTCGACCTGGGGCTGCCGCTGCTCGATGGCATGTCGTTGCTGCGCCTGTTGCGCCACCAGCAGAACACCATTCCCGTCTTGATCATCTCCGCCCGCGACACCCTGGACCAGCGCATTTTGGGGCTGGAAGTCGGTGCGGACGATTACCTGTGCAAGCCCTTCTCGCTGAACGAGGTAGCCGCCAGAGCCCGCGCGCTGGTCAGAAGAGCCAAGCATTTTGGCGGTGAGAGCTTGCGCTGCGGGCGCCTGGAGTTCTTTCCGGATGCCATGGAGCTGCGCGTGGACGGCCAGGCCCTCACGCTACACCGCCGTGAGCTGGAGGTCATCGAATACCTGCTGATCAATCAGAATCGGCTGGTCAGCAAGGACCAGATCATCGACCGGCTCTCCTCGACGGATGAAGCCATCAGCTACGCCGCTGTGGAAACCTACATTTCACGTATTCGCAAAAAGATCGGCCATGACTTCGGCCTGAAAACCGTGCGAGGGCTGGGCTATTACCTGGCCCCACCCGCCTCGGAGGAAGGCGCGCCTTGACCCAGACACCCCGCTCCATCCGCAGTCGCCTGCTGCTGTGGATTGCCTTGCCGTTCACCGCCCTGGCCTTCCTGGCCCTGCTCTCCAGCTACCTGCTGCTGAGCAAGCAGATCAACGAAGCCTTCGACGCCATGCTGCTGAATGCCGCCCAGCGCCTGGAGCGTCGGGTATATACCGCCGATGGCCAGCTACGCATCAACATGCACTACTTCAGCATCAGCACGCTGGGCAGTCGTGGGGAGGGCAAGATTTTCTACCGTATCCGGGAAGCCCAGGGGGGCATGATTGCCGGTTTTCAAGGGCTGGGCGATCCGCCCGACTCCCTCGACGCGCCGCTGTTTTACGACGTGGCTTACGCAGGCAACGAGCTGCGGGCCGTGGCCTTGACCTTCCCTTTTCGCCGCGGGCGTGATGTCGTGGACATCGAAGTCATCGTGGCGGAATCAAAAGAGACCCGGCACTCATTGACCCACGACTTCATGGTCACCCTGGCCGGGCTCACGGCGGTGACCGGGCTGCTGGCGATCACGCTGGCGCTCCTCGCCATCCACCGTGGCCTTGCCCCCTTGAACGCCATCAGCCGCGCACTGCGCCAGCGCTCGCCCCACGATCTGCAGCCCATCCGCGACAGCGTGCCCAGGGAAATACGTCCCCTGACGCAAAGCATCAATTACCTGATGCAACGCATGCAAAGCAGTATTACCAGCACCCAACAGCTCAACGCAGACGTTTCCCACCAGCTACGCACGCCCATTTCAGAGATTCGGGCACTCACAGAAATGACCCTGAAGAGCGAGCAATCACCCGCCAACAGGGCCAACCTGCTGGAGATTCAGCGCATTGCCGAGCATGCCGGGCACACCGTGCAACAGCTGCTGAAATACGCCAAGACCCGCAGTGAGCTGTTCGAACTCACCCAGCTGCAGGCCGTTGACCTGATCGCACTATGCCAGCAGGCTTGCCAGCAGGTCGCCACCGGCATTTACCAAAAGGGCCAGGAGCTGGCCTTCGAGCAGCCCGAGGCCCTGCCCTCCATTCATGGCGACCCCATTTTGCTGCAGTGGCTGGTGATCAACCTGATCGATAACGCCAGCCTCCACGCGGGCGGCGCGCTCCCTTACCAGGGCACCATTACCATTGGCCTCACCCATGACGCCGATACGGTACGACTCAGCGTGCACGATGACGGCGTGGGGGTGGACCCCGCCCGGCTGCCGCAGCTCACCGAACGGTTTTTCCGCGATAACGCCCATGCACCGGGCAGCGGCCTTGGCCTGGCCATCGTCGAACAGGTGGCCACTACCCACGGCGCCCAGCTTACCGTGCGCAATCGCCCTCAGGGCGGGCTGGAAGTCACGGTGGCGTTTCCGGTGCTGCCAGCGTCGTCAAGCGGATCATCAGCGGCGTCATGAAGATCAACAGCAACAGCCGCAGAATATGGTGAGAGACCACGTAAACCGGGTCGATCCCCATGACCATGGCGATGACCGCCATCTCCCCGACGCCCCCCGGTATCAGCGCCAGCATCACCGCCACGAACGGCAATGACGTGACGCTGGCCACCAGCCAGGCCATCAACGCGGCCACCACCAGCGCAAAGAGCGCATACAGCATGCCGAACCGCCCTACCCGCACCACCTGTTTCCAGTGGGTGCCTGAAAAACGCGAGCCCACCGAAGATCCCAGCACCAGAAAGGTCACCAGCAGGATTTCATTGGGCAGCGTGTAGGCCACGCCCACATTGGCAATCAAGGCGCCTGCCGCCATCGGCCCCAGAAACTCCGGTAGCGGCAAGCGGATCAGGCGACCCAGCCACCAGCAAGCAGGAGCCAGCAGCAGTGGCAGCACCCCCATGAGCGACAGCGGCTCGGCAGAAGGCGGCAAGGCCACGCTGTCGACGAACAGGCTGGCCAGCAGCGCTGCGCCCGATACCACGGTGACCAGCCTCAGCGAGTGAGAAATGGCGATCCAGCGCAGGTCACCATGGGCACGCTCGGCCAGTACCAGGGCCGAGTTCATGCTGCCTGGGTAGGCACAGAACATGGCGTTCAGGCTGCCGACGCGGGCACGAGCAAAGATCCAGTACCCTCCTGCCAGCATCAGCACCATGTAAACCAGCATGGCCAGCACGCTGGGGTACCACTGCACCAGGCTCACCAGCTCGTCCGCGTGGATACGGCTGCCGATGAACAGTCCCAGTAGGGCAATGGCCACGCGATGCAAGCGCTTGTCTACCCCGGTGCGAACGCCTGCCAGCGAAACGCCCATGACCATGAACAGCGCCCCTAGCATCCACGCCAGCGGCAGCGAAAAAAGGGTGGCCACCAGGCCACCCAAACATCCCAAACCAATGGTTTTCAGCGTTTTTTTCACCCGCTCCCCCGTTGCTGCGCTACGCCCGGGCCGCCGCACGCCGCGCCTGAAAGCGCTTGACCAGCGGCTGGCCAAACAGCGAAATCAACAGCAGCGCCAGGATGGCCAGGGTCGCAGGCCGCTCCAGCACGTAGGTGATGTCCCCGCCACTGATCTGGTAGGAGTGCAGCAGCGACTTCTCCGCCAGAGCCCCCAGCAGCATGCCAATGACCGCCGCAGGCACCGAGTAACCGTAGTGGCGGAAGATCCAGCCGATCACGGCAAACACCAGCACCGTGGCAGGCCCGGTCATGTTGCCGGTGAGCCCGAACGACCCCATGACCGCCAATACCAGCACGGAAGGAATCAGATAGCGCATGGGCACCTTGACGATGTTGGCCAGCAGCGGAATGAACAAAATCCCCACGATGACCAGCAAGAATACCTGGGCGAAGTTGGCAAAGATGATGGCGTAGACCACGTCCGTTTGCTGGCGGATGAACTGCGGGCCACCGGTAATGTTGTGCATGGCAAACGCGGCCAGCATCACCGCCGTTGCCCCACCGCCGGGAATACCCAGCGCCAGCAGGGTTGCCATGGAGCCGCCCTCCGAGCTGCTGTTGGCGGCCTCGGACGCGACGACCCCTTTGGGGTTGCCCTTGCCATAGGAGTCCGGGTCTTTATCCCGCCGCTTGGTCTCGATGTAGGAGAGCAGATTGGAAACCGACGACCCGACGCCGGGCACCGCGCCCACCAGCACACCGATCAAGCCACCACGAATCATCACCACAGGATGACGCAGCGCCATCTTGCAGCCCTGAAAAATTTCGCTGGCACGCACCTTGCGCGCATCCGCCGACTCGACGATGAACCCCTTGTTAGCCAGCTTGAACAGCTCGGACGCCGCAAACATGCCCATCATGGCAGGAATCACCGGCACCCCGTCCAGCAGGTAGGTTTGCCCCATGGTGCCCCGGGCCAGGCCAATTTCGTTGAACCCGATGGTTCCTACCAGCAGCCCCACAAAACCGGCCACCAGGCCTTTGAGCACCTGTTCACCCTTGAGGCTGGCGATCAGCGTCATGCCCCAGAGGATCACCACGAACATCTCGGCGGGCCCCAGGCGCAGGACCATATAGGAGAGCGGCTGGATCATGAAGAACAGCACCACGTAGCCCATCAGAGAACCGACCACCGAGGCGGCCAACGCCACTCCCAGCGCCTGGTTGTGCTGCCCGCGTCGCGCCATCGGGTAGCCGTCAAAGGCCGTGGCAATGGCCGAGGAAGTCCCGGGAATGTTCATCAGGATGGCCGGGATCCCTGCGCCAAACGAGCCGCCGGTAAAAATCGCCGTCAAGAACAGCATGGCCTGAATGAAGTCCATGTACATGGTCATGGGCAAGAAGATCGCCATGGCCATGGAGATCTGCAGGCCCGGCGTTGCCCCAAAAATCAGCCCCAGCACGATACCGGGAATCACCACGAGCCAAGGGCCTGCGCTGGAGAAGAGCAGGTTCATACTCTGCTCGACGGCACCAAAATCAATCATGTTGCCTCCTTCGATGCGTTCAGCTGGGCAGCAGCAGCAGCGTCATGGGGTAAGGCAGCATTCGCGAAAAAAAGAACGCTGCACCAAGGCCAAACAGCGCGCTGAAGCCGAATACCGCCAGCCAGTTGCGCTCACCCTTGAGAATCAGAAAAGACGCGATGAACGCCACCGTCGCCAGGTCGAAACCCAGGGTTTCCAACGACATCACGTAAGCGGCAAACAGGCCCACCACCGGCAGCGTACGCAGCAGGGGTTCCTCTTGCTGGTCCTGGGTCAGCAGCGTGCCTTTCTTCAGGCGCAGTACCACCTCCAGGGCAATCAGCGCCAGTACCAGCAGCGCCATGGGAAGAATCAGCAGTAAGTTCTGGGGGGTCGCGGAGACGCGAATGGCATCCATCAGATACCACAGCGTAAAGCTCGCCAGACCGATGAGGACGAGCGCGTCCCCATAGTCACGTTTTTGTGCCGTCATGGGTAAACTCCTGGCAGGCACCCCTTTAGGGTGCCTGCCACTACAGGATCGTCAGACGATGGGGTGATCAGTTGAGCAGGTGGGCGTACTTCTCGAACACGTCGTAGTTTTCGCGCATCAGCTCATTGGAACGCTCGGGGCCTACCCATACGCCGCCCATTTCATTGCGCTCCAGATGCTCTTGCACGTCCTTGCGCGCCAGTGCGTTCTGGATGGCATCCGCGAGGGCTTCGTAACGGCCCGGATGCTGGCGCTCGACTTCGCTGGTCACCGCGAAGCCGCGCATGGAGCCTTGCAGCACCGGCACTTCCAGCTCCATGGGAGCAAGGGCCTCATTGATGGTCGGCGCATCCCACTGCTCAATACGCTCGTCGTTGACGATGGCCAGCGGCGTCAGGAACTCACGAATGCCTTCGCTGCCCTGTGCACTGATGGAGACGAAATCCACCTGGCCACCGGCCACCGCCGAACGCGCTTCACCACCGCTGTTGTAGGTCACCAGATTGAGATTTTCCTGGGGGATGCCCGCTTCTTCCAGCAGCAACCGCACCATCAGGTGGCCCGCCGAGCCTTGTACCACGGCACCGCGCACTTGGCCGCGCTGCGCACGAATCGCCTCCAAAAGCGAAGGCAGGTCATCGTAACCGCTGTCCTTGTTGGCTGCGATCAGGTCGAGGTCGAACCACTGAAAATTGATGTAAGAGAAGTCATCCACGCTGAAATTGGCCCCACCCGTCAGAATCGAGTTGGTCAGGTAAGGGGCGAAGGTGGAGGCATAAACGGTATAAGCGTCGTCCGGTACGTTCAGCACGTAGTTGGAAGCGACCTGAGTACCCGCCCCGGGGCGGTTGGTGACTTGAATGGGTACGCCAATCTCTTCGGAGATGTATCCCGACATCAAGCGGGCCAACCGATCGGCACTGCCGCCGGTACCAAACCCGACGACCATGTTGAGCGGGCGTTCCGGGTAGCTGTCTGCCGCAGCAGGCAACACCATGGCCAGTGACGCTACCGTGACGGAGGCGCCCACCAGCAGGGATTTAAGCGCGCGAGGAAACGAGCTGACAGGTTGCTTGAGCATAGCGATGTCTCTTGTTGTGCGTGTTATTAGAATCAGGCGGCTGCCTGTAGAGAACAACGCTATCCCACGAAACTGTCATCAACCTTGCACGGGGATCAAAACCAACTAAAGTCTAGTCCCCGCGCCTGCCCACCGGCTGAACCTTCCGACCGACCTACGAAGGTTCGACCTTGGCTTGATCGCGGGCCAGTTCCTCCTTTTTCGTTAGCTTGCGGTAAAACACCGCTACGGCCGTGGAATTCAGCACGATAAACAGCGAATACATGACGGGTATGAGTAGAATCAGCTGCTGTGTTTCGCCGCTAAACGTCATGATGACGATCAATGCGGCCAGCGGGCCGTTTTGAATCCCCGTTTCAAGAGATACCGTGCGGGCTTTTTGCGGGCTGAGTTTGAGCACGCGGGAGAATAAATAACCGAACAGAAAACCCACCAAACCGAGCAGAATCACCGCTGCATATACCTGCCAACTGGTCTCCATCAGCAAGCGCCAGTTGCGCGGTGCCCACGTCACCACCAGAAACACGATCACGATAGCCCCCAACACGCCGCCTACCAGCTCAATGACCGCGCCAAGGTTGGCATTTTTACGGCGTATCCACATGCCCAACAGCGTTGGAATCAGCAGTACGAACAGCAGGCGGCCAATTTGGTCGGGCGGTATGCGGAAGGCGTCATCAATCCCCTGGGTATAAAACGCCATCCACAGCGGCACCAGAACAAAGCCCGCCAGCGTGGAGCAGATGGTCATCATGATGCTGAGGCTGAGCAGGCTTCGTGAGAAGTAGGCAAAAATATTGGAGGTCGTGCCGCCCGGCATGCACCCCATCAGCACTAGCCCCACGGTATGTTCAACCGACAGGTCGAGAAGGCGCGCCAGGGCAAAGGCGATAAAAGGCATCAGCAGATACTGCGATGAGAAGCCAACCCCAATGGCCTGGGGGTGGCGCATGGAGAGTTTGAAGTCCTTGAAGGTGAGCGATGCCCCCATGCCGAACATGATGATCACCATCATGATCGACAGTAAGCTTTCTTCCAATGGGCTTAGCATAGTGCTGTAACTCCGTAACTTGCCGCTGTTTGCGGTTATTGTTGTTTAGTCTCGGCGTGAGTGCCCTGCACGATGGCACGCACTTCTTTGCGCAGCACCTTGCCAACAGGGGTCTTGGGCAGTTCATCCCAGAACACTACTTTTCTGGGAACCTTGTAGGCGGCAAGCTCTGTTTTACAGTGCCGGATAACGTCCTTGGCGCTTAGCCCCTGTTCACGCAGCACGACGTAGGCGTGAACCGCTTCGCCTGTCTGATCGTCGGGGACACCAATGACGGCGGACTCTTGCACTTGCGGTAAGCGCGCAATGCTGTCTTCTACTTCGTTGGGGTAAACGTTAAATCCGCTGACCAGAATCATATCTTTTTTACGGTCGACGATGTGAAAGTGACCATCCTCTGACATGGTTCCCACATCGCCGGTGTAAAGCCAGCCATCTTTTAACGTTTTGGCGGTCTCTTCCGGATTGTTCCAGTAACCTTTCATGATTTGTGGGCCGCGCGCGATAATCTCGCCAGGCTCGCCCGGGGCAACCGTCACGCCCTGTTCATCGACGATGCGCACCTGAGTAAACGGCGCGGGAATGCCGATGCTGTTAGCACGCTCATGCCCAATCGGGTTGAAGCAGATCACCGGAGAGCTTTCTGTTAGCCCGTAGCCTTCGGCAATCGGTGTGCCGACCACCGCGCGCCAGCGCTCAGCGACGGATTTATGTAGTGCGGTGCCGCCCGCCATCGCCACTTTCATGTTTTTAGGCGGGTACACGGTGAACCACTCTTCGTTGAGCAGCGCGTTGAACAGCGTATTGACACCTGAAATCCAGGAGATCGGGTAGTTATCAAAAGCGCGCTGGCAGTTCTGAATAGGCCGCGGGCTGGGCACGAGGACGTTGTGCGCCCCTTTGCTGTAGAACGCCAGCAGGTTCACCGTGAACGCGAAAATATGGTAGATGGGCAGCGCGGTGAGAACGCACTCTTTGCCAACCTCTATGTGGCTGCCAACCACCAGATCGACCTGTTCTAAATTGCTCAGCAGATTGCCGTGCGTCAGCTCTGCGCCTTTACTGACGCCGGTGGTGCCGCCGGTGTACTGCAAGAGCGCGGTGTCTTCACGCGCGATAGCCTGCCAGTAGCGCGCTACGTCAATGCCTTGTTCGGCTTGCCGTGCACTGCCCGTTTGAATGGCCTGGCTCAGTGTCACGGCGTTCAGCGAGTGTTGGGGGATGGCTTTGTTCCAATATTTCAGTACGGCATCCAATACCGTGCGCACGACTGGTGAAAACCATTGCGAAAGCGAAGTGAGTACGACGTGCTGAATGCCAGTGTTGGGGAGCACGTCCTCCAGCTTGTCGGCAAACATATCCATGATGACAAGCGTCTTGACGCCAGCATCGTTGAACTGATGCTCCATTTCTCGACGCGTATAGAGCGGATTGACGTTCACCAGCACACAGCCCGCTTTCAAAACGCCGAAAATGGCCACCGGAAGCGCGAGACAGTTGGGCATTTGCACCGCAACGCGGTCGCCTTTGGCAAGCCCCAGGGTGTCACGCAGGTAAACCGCAAACGCATCGGAGAGAGTATCCGTTTGCCGATAAGCAAGCGTGCCATTCATGCCGTTGGGCATGCAGGTGGTGAACGCGGTGTGGGAGCCAAACTGCTGGGCTGCCGCAGTGACCATCGCGGGAATACTGGCAAAGCGCGGCTGCGGCTGGTCACCTATTGCGTGATGGTTGGTGCCATAAAGATGTGCCCACGGCGCGCTGTCATAGAAGTGATCATTTGACATGCACATTCTCTTCGTTGGGGCCCTTTCATGAAGGGGCCATTGTTTTTATTAGCTTTCTACATGTTTTTCTACCGCACAGGCTCTCCATGGAATAACGCAGCCGCTGAGTTTAAGTCAACCGTTTTAATTTTTGCTTTCGCCAGGTGGGGCGTCAAATAAAAAAACGGGCCAAGCGCAAGACGCACTGGCCCCGTCAGCTCGGCCCTCACACAACCCTCTGACATCTAGTTCCCGCGCCTGCCCTCCGGCTGAACCTGCTGATTCAGAAACGCGATACCTGCCTCGATGGCACTGCCACGCAGCAGGAAGCTGGCGAAATGGCCTCGGCCACGCTGAAGATACAGCTCGCTGGGCGTACCTTGCGCCTGAAGCGCGGCATAAAAATCGGTGGCGTGATCGACGGGCACGAGCCGATCCCAGCGGCCGTGAAACAAGAAGAACGGCGGTGCTTGAGGTGTGATTTGCCGCGCGGGCGATGCCAGGGCATACGCGTCACGCTTCTCTGCGCGCGTACCACCAATGAAGTCCACCACCAGCCGCCCATCGTTGAACTTCAGCAAGTCGCTGGGCAAACCGCCGGCCAGCACCGCAGCAAGCCTAGCATGCTCGCCGCCGTAGGGGTGTGCCAGGGGGCCTTCACTGCCCGCCAGCGCCAACAGGCTCACCAGGTGAGCCCCTGAGGAAAAGCCCACGCCGACAATGCGGTTCGTATCCACTTGCCACTCGTCGGCATGGCGATGCAGCCAGGCCATGGCCTGCTGCAAGTCGTGCAGCTGGGCGGGGAAACGATATTCCGGTACGAAGCGGTGTTCGATATTGACGGTGACGTAGCCCTGTTCAGCCAGCTGCCGGGCAATGCCTGCCATGTCGTCACGGCTGCGGTTACGCCAACCTCCCCCATGCACCAGCAGGGCGGCTGGACGCAGGCCCGCGCCCTCGGTGCGGGGGAGCAGCACATCGGCCACCAGCGGCTCGGGCCAGTCGTCCGGGGTATAGCGCTGCTGGGCCAGCGCCGTGAACGGCAGCGCTACCAGCGCGCCCAGGCGCGCATAGCGGCCAATGAACCCAGGTTCTGGCATGGTGTTCTCCTGTTGCCTGTTCCCCTCACCCTGTGGCGTGATCCTTGCCCCTCCGCATAAGACCACGGTTGTTGCACACTTCCTGCAACCGATTTACACCAAGCCCCTGGATACTGCCATGGTCAACATTAGCCCATTAATGACCCATGAGGTATGCCATGAAAATGTCTCTTAGCCAACGTTTTGCTCCTGCCTTTCTGGCCATTGCCCTGATGCCCCTGGCGTTCACCGCGCAAGCCGACCATCATGAGCACCGTGGCATGGACCGTGAAGCCATGCACGAGCGCATGGAAGAGCGCCGCCAGGAAGTTTACCAGCGCGCCGAACTCAGCGAAGAGCAGCAAACCGCGCTGAATCAGGCCCATGCCGAGCATCGTGAAGCGGTCATGGCGCTACGTGAGGAGCATCAGGCCCGCGTTGCAGAAATTCTGTCAGATGAAGAGCAGCAGGCACTACGGGATGCCATGCACGAGGTGCACGCCGAATACCGTCAGGAGCACGGCAAGCGCGGAGGCCGCCACGGCGACCAGGCCAAAGCTGAATAAGCGTTGATTTAACGTTCGTCCTACCGCCCTGCGCCCAGCTCTGCTGGGCGCAGGGCTATCTATACTCCTGTTTCGTTCATTTTACGTGAGTGGTTCGTCACTTGAACTGACGTAGCAAACCGCGTATTTTATTTGAACGTTCATTCAAAAATAATTCTTCCCTTGTCTTAACAACAGGAGTCCGCCTCCATGGCGAAAGACAACTCGACCCTCCCCTCGCGGGATCGACTCAACCCCGTGGTGTTCCACGGCAGCGTCGCCGGTATACTCATCTTTCTGGTGATGACCATGCTGTTTACCGAGCAGGCAGGCGCTTTCTTCGACGCGGGCCTGGCGTGGGTCAGCACCACCTTCGGCTGGTACTACATGCTCGCCATCGTCGCCTACCTGGTGTTCGTGGTACTGATCGGCATGTCGCGCTTCGGCAGCATACGCCTGGGCCCGGACCATTCACGCCCGGAGTTCTCGCTGCTCTCCTGGTCCGCCATGCTGTTTGCCGCCGGCATTGGCATTGACCTGTTGTTTTTCAGCGTGGCAGAGCCGGTGGCCCACTACCTGGCCCCGCCGGACCTGACGCCTGAAAGCCAAGAGGCCATGCGCAACGCTGTCGTTCAGACCTACCTGCACTGGGGCCTTTCGGGATGGGGACTCTACGTGCTGATGGGCATGGCACTCGCCTACTTCAGCTACCGCCACCGCTTGCCACTGGCGATCCGCAGCGCCCTCTACCCACTGCTGGGCAAGCGCATCCACGGCCCCATCGGTAATGCCGTGGATATCACGGCGGTCATTTCTACCGTGTTCGGTATCGCCACCAGTCTTGGGATTGGCGTTCTGCAGCTCAATTACGGCCTCAACTACATGTTCGACGTTCCCGAGACGTTGACGGTACAGATCATTCTGATTGGCCTGGTCGTGGTGCTGGCCACCATTTCCGTGGTGACCGGGGTCGAGAAGGGCATTCGCCGCCTCTCCGAGTTCAACATGCTATTGGCGCTGGCGCTGATGCTGTTCGTGCTGTTTTCCGGCGATACCCTGACCCTGCTCGACAAGGTGGTGAACAACGCCGGTGACTATCTCTCCGGGTTTGTCGCTGCCAGCTTCGATACCTACGCGTTTGCCGACGAAGGCGCCCAGGAGTGGAAAATGTGGTGGACCATTTTCTTCTGGGGCTGGTGGATTGCCTGGACGCCTTTCGTGGGCCTGTTCCTGGCGCGTATTTCTCGTGGCCGCACCATTCGTCAGTTCGTCGCCGGTGCGCTGTTCATTCCGCTGTCATTCATGATGGTGTGGATGTCCATTTTCGGTAACAGCGGTATCGAGCTGGTCGCCAATCAAGGCGTCGCCGAGCTGGGCGAACAGGCGTTGAACTCGCCGCAAACCACGCTCTACACACTGCTGGAGTACTACCCCTACGTCGGTATCACCGCCGCCGTGGTCACCGTGCTGGGCATTGTGTTCTTCATTACCTCCGCCGACTCCGGCGCTTTGGTACTGGCCAACTTCACCTCGATTCTGAGCGACGTGAACCATGATGCCCCGGTGAAGCTGCGCATTTTCTGGTCGGCCGTGATCGGCCTGATTACCGTGGCACTGCTGATGGCAGGCGGACTGAACGCGCTGCAAAGCGCCGTGGTGATCACCGCCCTGCCGTTCTCGGTGGTGATTTTTGCCATTATGGTAGGCACCTACAAAGCCTTGAAGCTGGAAGGCAGCAAGGCCGATGCACGCCGCATGATTGCAGGTAGTGCGCCTGGCGGCGATTGGCGCGAGCGCCTGGACCGTGCGCTGGATACCTCCAACCGTGCCGGGGCAGCGGCCACCATCGAGCACTCGATCCGTCCCGCCATGACCCAGTTTGCCCAGGAGCTCGAAAGCCGTGGCCAAACCGCCAACGTGACCGAAGAGCAGGTGGAAGGCGAGTCGCTGCCCACCTTGACGCTGCAGGTCGACTTTGGCGAGGCCACCAGCTTTGTCTATCAGGTCTGCCCGCACCGCATGCGCACCCCGAGCTTCATCCCGGCAGACGATGACTTCTACGTGCGCCTGGATGTCTATCTGGCCGAAGGCGGCCAGGATAAAGACCTCAACGGCTATACCCGTGGTCAGGTGATTGGCGACCTGGTGGCCGAGTACGAACGCCACCTGCACTTCCTGACCCTGGCCGGTGAGCAGATGGGCCATGTGCAAGCCATGCCCGGCACCATCGGCGAGCCACCAGAAGACGCCCAGATGTAGCGTCAGCACGTTCTCCCTGCAATCTCTATCCCGGCCACCGTGCCGGGATTTTTTTATGCCTGTTCGAGACGAACGGTCGAGACTAACGCCTTGTTGTGAGAACGCAGGCTCAGGCGTAGCGTAAGAGCTTGTTTGGCTTATCGTTGAGGAGGCTTTCCCATGTCTCGTGACGCTCGCACGTCGGGATATGTATTCCCGATGCCTGGTAGTGCTCTGTTACAGGCGTGGCGTGAAGGCTATACGCTGGATCGGTTGAAGCGCGATGTTCTGGCGGGATTGACCATCGGCGTAGTCGCGGTGCCCCTCTCCATGGCCTTGGCCGTAGCCACAGGAGTGCCCCCACAACACGGCCTTTACACCGCCATCGTCGCCGGTGCCATCATTGCCTTGACCGGAGGGTCGCGGTTCAATATCTCCGGCCCAACGGCAGCGTTCGTGGTCATCCTCTTTCCTATCGTCGCTCACCATGGTCTCGGCGGGCTGCTCATTGCCACGTTCATGGCGGGCGTCATCCTGGTGGCCCTCGGGCTTTCCAGGCTGGGCAGCCTGATCCAATACGTGCCCTACCCGGTCATTCTGGGCTTTACAGCGGGCATCGGCGTGGTGATTGCGCTGCTGCAGCTGCCTGACTTTCTGGGTTTGAGCGGCATTACGCTCGGCGACAGTACCCTGCACAACCTGCTGTTGATTGGCCAGGCACTGCCGAGCCTGTCGCTGGAAGAGCTCAGCGTGGGACTGGTCACGCTGGCCGTGCTATTGGTTTGGCCACGCTTGCACACTCCCATCCCCGCGCCGCTGGCAGGCCTGGCCATCGGTACGTTGGCCGCCACGCTGTTACTGTGGGGCGGAATAGAAGTGGACACCATTGCGTCTCGCTTCAGTTGGGAGCTTGGCGGTGAACACGGCAACGGCATTCCCCCTTTCGCCCTAGGCATAAGCGCTCCGTGGCATTTTCCCGGCGCGGATGGCCAGCCACTGGTGATCGACTTTGCCTTGATTCAGGCGCTGCTAGGCCCCGCCCTGGCCATCGCGCTGCTGGCCGCCATCGAGTCGCTACTGTGTGCCGTTGTAGCGGATGGTTTGACACGCACCCGACATGATCCCAATGCCGAGCTTATTGGCCAGGGTCTGGGCAACATGGTGGTGCCTTTTTTTGGTGGCATTACCGCCACGGCGGCCTTGGCTCGGACTGCCACCAACGTCAAGAGCGGTGCCTTTTCACCTATCGCTGCCGTGGTGCATTCGCTGGTGGTATTGCTAGCCGTGGTGGCATTGGCAGGCCTGTTGGGGTTTGTTCCCATGGCCTCTCTGGCGGCGCTGCTGTTCATCATTGCCTGGAACATGAGCGAGGCGCGCCACTTCATGCATACGCTGAAAAGCGCCCCCGCCAGCGATGTGGCGGTGCTGCTCATCTGCTTCGGGCTGACGGTGATTTTCGATATGGTCATCGCGGTGGCGGTCGGTATCGGGCTGGCAGCCGCCCTGTTCATTCGCCGAATGGCTCAACTGACTCATACTCAGCGCCTGGCCTCACCCTCTACAGGGGAGTGCTTTCCACCAGAGGCCGCGCTCTACAGAATGAGTGGCCCGCTGTTTTTTGGCGCCGCTGAAAAGGCCATCGCCACGCTACGCACCGTGGACCCCAACGTTCGTATGGTCGTGCTGGACATGCGCGAGGTACCCAGCCTGGACACCACCGCCATCGTGGCACTGGCGTCGCTGCGCCGAGAGCTGGGCGAGCAAGGTGTAGGGATCGTCTTCGTAGGGCTGCCGCCCCGTCTGGCGTTAAAATTAAAGCGCGCAGGCATTAAGCGTGAAACAGGCAAACTGGCGGTCGTCCGTACGCTTGCTCACGCCGAAAGAGTGGCTCGGCGTTGGCTAGGTGGTGGCCGATAGCGAACCTGGGGGTGTGAAGTACTAAAACAGGGGAAGTAGCCTTCCCCTGAGGTGATACCATTCACTGGCGATTAGCTCGCCATGTCCAATACGATACGGCCTTCGATCTTGCCATCGATCATGCGCTGGAAAACGTCGTTGATGTTGTCCAGCGTGTCGGTGGCTACCGTGGCCGTGACCTTGCCTTCGGCGGCGAAGTCCAACGCTTCCTGCAGGTCGCTGCGTGTACCGACGATGGACCCGCGAATGGTAATGCCGTTGAGTACCGTGCTGAAGATCGGCAGCGGGAAATCACCGGGCGGCAGCCCATTCAGCACCAGCGTGCCACCGCGACGCAGCATGTTTTGCGCCTGATCGAAGGCTTTCGGTGAAACGGCCGTGACCAATGCCCCATGAGCACCGCCAATGGTCTTCTTCAGATAGGCCGCCGGGTCGGTTTTCATGGCGTTGACCGTCACCGTCGCTCCCAGGCGTTCAGCCAGGGCCAGCTTGCCGTCATCGATATCCACCGCTGCGACGTTCAGCCCCATGGCCTTGGCATACTGCACGGCCATGTGCCCCAGCCCACCAATCCCGGAGATCACTACCCACTGGCCCGGGCGAGTGTCGGTCATCTTCAAGCCTTTGTAGACCGTCACCCCAGCGCACAGCACCGGAGCGATGTCGATGAAATCCACCGACTCCGGCAGGCGCCCCACATAGCCTGCATCTGCCAATGTATAGTCGGCAAAGCCGCCGTTGACGCTATAGCCGGTGTTTTGCTGAGATTCGCACAGCGTCTCCCACCCGCCCAGGCAGTGCTCGCAGTAGCCACAGGCGGAGTAGAGCCAGGGAACACCTATGCGGTCCCCCTCTTTGACATGGGAGACGCCCTCTCCCACGGCCACGATGTAGCCGACGCCCTCATGCCCGGGAATGAACGGTGGCGAAGGCTTGACCGGCCAATCACCGTGGGCGGCGTGTAAATCGGTATGGCAAACCCCGGAGGCCGCCACTTTCATCAATACTTCGCCCTGTTTGGGACGAGGTACATCGACTTCTTCGATGACCAGCGGCTGGCCAAACTCGCGAACCACTGCCGCGCGCATTGTGCTATCCATGTGCAACTCCTCTTGATGGTCGATACGGCCATTTGAAAACGGCTCTTATCGATAGAGTCAGCGTCAGGGGGGCTGACAATACCGCCCGGCAGCTGCCGGGCGGCGTTATACATAGATGCAGGCTAGAAAAAGCCCAGCGGGTTGATGTCGTAGCTGACCAGCAGGTTTTTGGTCTGCTGGTAATGTTCCAGCGCGACCTTGTGGGTTTCACGGCCAACCCCGGACTTCTTGTAGCCACCGAAGGCCGCATGGGCCGGGTACTGGTGGTAGCAGTTGGTCCACACGCGGCCTGCCTGAATGCCACGCCCCATGCGGAAGGCCACGTTGATGTCGCGGCTCCACACGCCTGCCCCCAGGCCAAACTCGGTGTCGTTGGCGATGGCCAGCGCTTCCTCTTCGTCCTTGAAGGTCGTGACGGCCACCACCGGGCCAAAGATCTCTTCCTGGAACACGCGCATCTGGTTATTGCCTTTCAGCAGCGTGGGCTGAATGTAGTAACCGCTGTTGATGCTGTCGTCGAGGGTCTCCTTGTCACCCCCAGTGAGGAACTCCGCGCCCTCGTCACGGGCGATGTCCATGTAGGACATGATCTTGTCGAACTGCTCCTGGGAGGCCTGAGCGCCTACCTGGACATCGGTATCCAGCGGGTTGCCGCGCTTGATGGTTTTGGTGCGTTCGAGCACTTTGGCCATGAACTCGTCGTACATGCTCTCCTGAATCAGCGCACGCGACGGGCAGGTACACACTTCGCCCTGGTTGAAAAAGGCCAGTACCAGGCCCTCGACCGCCTTATCGATGAAGGACGGTTCGGCCTGCATGATATCGGCGAAGTAGATATTGGGCGACTTGCCGCCCAGCTCGACAGTAGAGGGAATGATGTTCTCGGCCGCACACTTGAGAATATGCGACCCTACGGGCGTCGAGCCGGTAAAGGCAATCTTGGCAATACGCTTGCTGGTCGCCAGCGCCTGACCGGCTTCCGCGCCGAAACCGTTGACGATATTGAGCACGCCAGGCGGCAGCAGGTCACCGATCACCTCGACCACTTTCAAAATGGAAGCGGGCGTCTGCTCGGCGGGCTTGAGCACCACGCAGTTCCCGGCAGCCAGCGCGGGGCCAAGCTTCCAGGCAGCCATCAGAATGGGGAAGTTCCAGGGGATAATTTGCCCGACGACCCCCAGCGGCTCGTGAAAGTGATAGGCCACGGTATTGGCGTCAATGTCGGCCGCGGTGCCCTCCTGGGACCGCAGGCAGCCCGCGAAGTAACGGAAATGGTCGACCGCCAGCGGAATGTCGGCATTGAGCGTTTCCCGCACGGCCTTGCCGTTATCCCACGTTTCGGCCACGGCCAGCATTTCGAGGTTTTGCTCTATGCGGTCGGCGATCTTGAGCAGAATGTTGCTGCGCTCTTGCGCGGAGGTCTTGCCCCAGGCAGGCGCTGCCTGATGGGCGGCATCCAGCGCTTTTTCGATGTCTTCGGCGCTGGAGCGGGGAATTTCACAGAACACTTTGCCATTGACTGGGCTAATGTTGTCGAAGTATTGGCCCTTCACCGGAGGTACGAACTCACCGCCGATGTAGTTGCCATAGCGTTTTTCGAACGAGACGACTGAGCCCGATTCACCTGGGTTGGCGTAGATCATGGTACTGCTCCTGAGTATTATGATTATTAAAAGGTGCCTATTCAGTGTTGGTCACCGAAGGCAATCCCGGTATCGCCCAATGGCAGGATGCACCCTCATTCCTTGGTAGGAGATGCTATGTATTCGCTACTAGTGGCCGATGACCACCCGCTGTTTCGCGACGCGCTTCAAGCGGTCATCCGCGGCGGGCTGGCCGACACGCAGCTGTTGGAGGCTGACAGCCTGGCGGCAGCCATGGCGCATATCGAGGCACACGACACGCTGGACTTGCTGCTACTGGATTTGAGCCTGCCGGATGCCGACGGCCTGGAAGGGTTGAAAACGTTGCGCAGCGCCTTTCCCTGGCTGCCGGTGGCCATTGTCTCGGCGCATCAGGAGCGCCAACTGGTGCTGGATGCCATCACCCAGGGCGCGGTGGGCTATATCCCCAAGTCCACCCCTGGCGAGCAGCTATTGTCGGCGCTGGAGCAGATACTCCAGGGCCAGCTGTATCTGCCTGCCGATATCATGCGCCGCCCTCCTGCCCAGCGCGCCCCTGTCGCGGCCAGTGTCTCCTCGTCGACCGCCCTCCAGGACGTCGAACGACCCGGGCGCCTACCGCGCTTGACCGACAAGCAGTTGGATGTATTGAGCTGCATGAGCCAGGGGATGTCGAACAAGCAGATCGCGCGGGAACTGACGATTGCCGAAACCACCGTCAAGACCCATGTTTCCGCCATCCTGCGCAAACTGGGCGCGTCCAGCCGTGTGCATGCCATCGTGCTGGCCAGCGAAGAGGATCTGAGCAGCCATATTGCCCAGCGCACTGCCGGTCTGCCGGGCAAGCCCTCCCCTTGAGCCAACGCGCCCTATCCTGGCGGATGGTTCTCCAGTAGCGTTCCCAGCAGCATCTTGAGCCGCAGGGGCTTCAGAGGCTTCAGCAAGTAGTGCAGGCCTGCTTCCCGAGAGGCGCGCTTGACCGCAGCTTCGTGGTTGGCGGTAATGACGACGGTCGCCAGGCCGGGGTAACGCCGCCGCAGTCGCGCGGCCAGATCGATACCATTCTCACGATGCTCACCCAGGTGATAATCCACCAGCAGAACCGCAGGTCGCTCCCCGTCACTGGCCGCCTCCAGCGCACTCACCGTGGCGGCAGCACGCACGCGGCAACCCCAACCGCCGAGCAGTGCCTGCATGCCCGCGAGGATGTCCGGGTCATCATCCACCACCCACACCACGCAGCCCTGTAGAGGGTCTTCGTGCCACCAACCAGCGCCCACACCACTTGCAGACGCGGCACCGGCCGATCCCGCATAGGGCACGAGAACGGAGAACAGGGAGCCGCGCCCGGGGCGCGACGTAAGCGCAATCGGGTGCTCCAGCATGGCGCTGATACGGTCGACGATGGCCAGGCCCAGCCCAAGCCCGCGGCTGTGGTCTCCCTGAGGCTGGCTGGCACGCCGAAATTCGAGAAAGATCGCCTGCCGCTGCGCTTCAGGAATACCGGTGCCCGTATCTCCCACCATGATCTCGAGCCCGTTGGTTCGCCGCCGACATCCCAACAACAGGTGCCCCTGTTCGGTGTAGCGCACGGCGTTACTCAGGAAGTTGCGCACCACTCGCGCCAGCAGCGCCAGATCCGAGTCCACCCAGGCCCGAGACGCCACGTAGTGAAACGACAAGCCGCGCACGGCAGCCACCTGACGATACTCCTCGGCCAGCGCATCCAGCAGGGTACTCACGGCAAAGGGTGCCTTGTCGGCGTGGAGCACCCCGGCGTCCAGCCGTGAAATGTCCACCAGCGTGCCCAGCAAGCCTTCGACATCCTTCAAGGAGCGGCCGATATGCCCCACCAACGCCTGCGAGGCATCGGGCAGGGTGTGAGATTCCAGCGCACTGGCAAACAGCCGCGCGGCGTTCAAGGGCTGCAGCAAGTCATGGCTGACCGCCGCCAGAAAGCGGGTCTTGGAGAGGTTGGCAGCTTCGGCCTGGGCATTGGCCGCCAACAGCCGAGCATTCACGCGCCCCAGTTCGTCCAGCGCACGGTGCAGGGCATCGGTGCGCTCACGCACCTGCTCGGACAGCAGTACCGAGCGCTCGAACGCGGCATACGGGGCGCCACTGGGGCTGCCGCCTGACTCCACGCGCGCCATCAACGCCTGGCATACTTTGCGCAAACGGCGATTTTCCTCCTGCAGCGTTGCCAGAGTCGGCTGTTCACCGTGTTGCTCAGGCGGCTGGAAGAGCGCCAAAGGCCACCCCCGTAAAGGTCTGATTGACGTGCATGCCATGATGCTGCTCACCGTAGGTATTGAAACCGACCACGTTGGCATGGCGCAGCAGCGTCGAGGCCTGAGCCAGCTGCCCCAACGACTCGAGCGCCATGCGCCGCAAAAAGCAGTCACAGCCAAGGATAGCCACTGGCGCCCCCAGGCGAGCTTCCACACGTGCCAGCATGGTCGCCAGGTTCTCCAACAAGGGGGCCGGCTGCATGGCGGTGAGGACGATGCCGTTTTCAACGGCACAGTAAAAGCTCAGGCTGTCGTCGTCATTGACGCGCTGGATGGAGCGAATGTAGTGCTGGCCTCCCAATCGCACGGCCAGCGGGTGCTGGGCAAACACCACGGGGTCCAGCGCCGCCACCGGACGCCCTACCAGCTCGGCATAGAGCTGGGCCGCTGGCAGCCCGTTCAGCTCATGCACCCGCCGCTGCGCATGGTCAACCGCCGTGACCACCAGTTTGTGCTCAAGCGGCTGCAAGTGGTGTGTGGAAAATACCTCGAACGGCAACCGGGTATTGATCATTACCACGACGGCCGCTTGGGTATGAAAACGGCCCTTCGCGTAGACATGGGTATGGGACAGGTGATTGTCGTCACCAGCCGAGCCTCCGAAGCTGGGAATGCGACCCAACGCGGCGTCCAGAGTGGCCAGCACCTGCTCTTCTCGGCTCGACAAGCCATCCAGCAGCGTGAGCGCAAAGCTGTGCTCGTTGACCGGCGCCACCGCCTGATGTCGACAGCCGTCCAGCAGGGTGTCGACCAGTGACTGAGCCACAGCAAGGTCGAACTGTTCGAGGTCGTCGATCAGCGCCGTTTCGACGGCGAAGAGCCGCCGATCCAGACAGATCGCGACAATGGAGCCTCGTTCATAGCCTTGTGGGGCCAGCTCGCCGGCCGTGGTACAACCGCTGATCGGCAGCGCCCCAAATGCTTCGTTGAGGGCTGCCGCCAAGGCTTCCAGAGAATACTCTGCGCTACAGAAGAACAGCAGAAAGCCTGCCTCGGCATGATATAGCTGGGCAGCCAGCTCTGCGGCGGCTTGAGCCGGATCGGTAGCGCAGCTCGCGGCGGTGCGAATACCGTTGTCAGTATAGCTGATGGTCACGTCGCCACTTCTCCAGCGCAGCGTGAGTACGACCTGCGCAGTGGCGCAAGCTGCTGAATGCCCGGCTCAGTTGCTCACCTTCGGGCGAGGGCATATCGGCCATCAGTTCCAGTCGCTTGGCCTCGGCCGCCAATCGCTCGGCGCCGACGCTTAGCGACTCGCCACGCAGCTGGTGCGCTAGCCGCTTCACTTGCAGTGCCTGATCGCTGTCCACACTCCCCTCGCTGGAAAAGTAGCCCGCCAACTGCGCGGTATAGTCACTCATCTGCTGATGATAGAGCACGATCAGTTGCGTCACACTCTCGCTGCCCAACGAGCCCAGCAGCGTTTGCAGTGCGGCTTCGTCCAACAGGCACGCGTCATCATGCTCCTCCCGCGTGTCGGTCATACTGGGCAGAGGCTGGCCCTGCTGACCTGTCAGGTGTAGTGCCAGCACATTGCTCAATGCCAACAGCGATAGCGGCTTGGTGATGTAATCGTTCATGCCAGCCGCCAGGCAGCGCTGACGATCATCGTCCGCGCCGCCCGCGGTCATGGCGATAATGGGCACCTGCTGACACCACCCCGCCTGTTGGCGCAGTCGACGCGTGACCTCAATGCCGCTCATATCGGGCAACTGAATATCCATGAACACCAGATGCACCGACTGCCGCGTGACCATGTTCAATGCTTCACGGCCATTTTCGGCACACACCACTTCACACCCCAGCCGCGACAATAAGCCCACTGCGACTTTCCGATTGACGGCGTTGTCTTCTACCAACAGCAGCGAGAAACCGGCAAAGTCTCGGGAGTGCACGGCAGGTAGCGGGGTATCGACGGGGGTCGCCTCTACCAGCGGCAGCTCACACCAGAACGTGCTGCCCTGGCCCGGCTCGCTGGTCACCCCCATGCGGCCCTGCATGGCTTCACACAAGCGTTTGCAAATCGCTAGCCCCAACCCGGTGCCGCCATACCGTCTGGCCACGCTCTCGTCAGCCTGCTGAAAGGGCTCGAACAAGGCAGCCTGCTGCTCGGGATAGATCCCACAGCCCGTATCATGGATTTCAAACACCAGCACGTTGACCGTCGAGCTGACCCGAATGGTGACGCTACCGTAATCGGTGAACTTGATGGCATTGGCGATCAGGTTGAGCAGGATTTGACGCAAGCGCCCTGCATCTACCATGACCCAGGCCGGTACCAGCGCATCGATATCCAGCGTGAGCTGCACTCCCTTGGCCTGAGCCCTGGGTTCGAACAGTGCCATGACGCCTTCCACCAAGGGAGCGAGCGCCGTGGGGGTCGTTTCCAGCGTCAAATGTCCTGCCTCGATCTTGGAGAAGTCGAGAATCTCGTTGATCATCGCCAGCAGCTGATTGGCGCTCTCGTGGATCGTGCGGGCGTAATCTTCTACCTGAGCAGGGCTGGCAGGCTCACGAAGCAGTTCGCTCATCCCGATCACGCCGTTCAGAGGCGTGCGGATTTCATGGCTGACCATCGCCAGGAAATCGGACTTGGCATGGTTGGCGGCCTGCGCCTGGCGAGCGGTCACCTGAAGCTGCTTGCTCAGCTGTTCCTGCTCACGACGCGCAGCCGCACTTTCACGCATCTCGCGTACCAGAAACGCAATCACCAGTAGGACGGCAAAACTCATCCCGAACAGCAGCGTAATGAGTAGCTTGTAGAGCATGCTCAACAAGGCGCGCTCTTCCGTTGCCGATTCGGCGAGATAGCCATTGATGGCAATGACGAAGCGCTCGGTCAACCGGGTAAGGGCTTGCAGCTCGCTTTCCAGCGCCGTAACGGGCAGTGGCGTCCCCTCGGCATAAGGTTTGAACATCGGATCCAACCGATCCAACTGCTGCTGAATCGATGCCAACAGCTCACGCGCCGTGCCAATATTCTGCAAGAGTGAGCTGACCTCGCCCTCTTGCAGCAGGTTGATACGGCTGTAAAGCAGCTCGAAACGCAGATTCAGCGCATCCTGGGCCGTCGCAGAGAGTGGCGTACGCGTTTCCGCCAGCAAATGGTTCAATAGCTGCACGGCGTCACGGTCGAGTTTGTAGACCACCCAGGCCGTATCTTCGCGCAGGCTCTGGGTCAGGTTGTCCTGGCGCCAGGCGGAGAGCCCCGCCACCACCAGCGCCGCCGCGAACAGCAGCACCGTGACGATGGCCAGCAGCTTGAGACGCCGTGGGTAACGCAGTAAACGTGGCGCCCGCGCCGTAGGCTCACTGGCCGACATGGATATGCATGACCTGCCAGACCGACCTGAAGCGCACTCGCTCGCTCAGCAGTGCTTCGTCCTGATCAAAGGGATAAAGCACCCATAAGGGGCCATACTCACGAATTGGAATGTCACGATCGTCACGCGCGAGCGCCAGGATGACATCGTAGTCGTAAAAATCACTGACTGGAATTTCCGCCTCGTAACCATTCAGTGCGGCCACCTTGACTGTCGCGCCCTCTGCCTCCAGAAACTCCAGCAGGGTGCGCATCAAAGGGCCGCGATAGTCACTCTTGCCCTCTGTCCACGGGGTTCCCGTGGTAAACGAATGCTGAGGCAATGTCAGCAGCAACTCGCGATCAAATTGCGCTTGATGCCCTACGTTAGTGGCCCCAACACGACCATCGACGGTGAGCATGACACTCCCTTCTGGCGACGCCAGTGGCGCAGTCATTTCTGCCAGCCCCGCATGAGGAATGCTGAACGCCAGCATGAAGCACCCCAATAACAACGCTTTCACTACCAAGCCCTCGTATCGTATTGTGCTGAGCGCACCCTTCGCCCAAACCTTGCGACAGGCACAAATAAAAAGAGATGGCGCTTAGGGTACGCCATCTCGATTCCCGGGTCAGGCTAATGACGATGTTTTTGGTAAAGAGCCGGTTATATCCTGCCAGCCAGGTGAAGCAGTGGCCTCAAGGTACCGTCAGCTTTTCAGCTGCTCAACGGGTTCAAAGCGCACCAGCTCTTCGTAGGCGTGCCAACTGGCATGACCAAGCACAGGCAGAATCAGCGCCAGGCCGATGTAGAACGTCATCACACCCACCAGCACACAGCCAGTCAGAATGGCAGCCCATAGCAGCATGGGGCGGAAGTTACGCGCCACGCAGCGCACGCTGGCCTCGATGCCCTCCATGAAGGTCAAGTCCTGGTCCATCAGGGTCGGAATGGCCACGGCGCTGATAGCAAATGCGCCAAAGGCCAGCACACCACCTGCCACGGTGCCCACCGCCAGCATGCCTAGCCCTTCGGGCGTGGTGAGCAGTGCGGTATACAGGGTAGCCGGACTAGGCACTTCGAAACCGAAAAACAGCGCGAACAGTAGCGTGGCCAGACGAATCCAGGCGAGAAAGAAAATCATCATCATGACGCCCATCATGGCCAGCTGCCCCGCGTGGGGCTTCCAACTGCCAAAAGCGTCCCCCAGGGTGGGCGCGCGCCCCTGCTCGAGTGCCCGGCTGATGCCGTAAGAGCCCACCGCCACCAGCGGGCCCACGAACATGAACCCGGCAATCATCGGCAGCAGCCAATACCAGTAACCCAGTGTAAAGGCACCTGCCGTAATGGCAATGCTCAAGCCCACCCAGAACAGCCCGTACGCCAGGCTGATGGCGGACGCGCGACGGAAATCTTCCACACCGGCGGCCAGCCAGGCCCGAGGCCTGTCCATCCCGACCTTGTTAATGGTGATCTTGACGTTGGGCACACCTGCCACTGGCTGTGTTTTTGTTGTTGCATTCATGGCGTAACTCCCGTGTTTTACCCCAAATGGCGTTGTTGCACCAAACACCCAGGCAAGCAAATCGTTACCCTGCGTGATGACACCATTACTTCCACGTTAATGGCTTAATGCTCTTTTAATGTAGTTGAGTTGCCATGGAGCGACGTGTTTTGACGGAGTCGCGTACAAAAAACCCTCAACAGGGCCGATTACCAACGATTAATTCGATGCGTTAGCGCGGGTTAATATAATCGGGTAGGGGCCGGGGTCACCCCCGGCGCCCTCCCACACCACCGTACGTACGG